>Ga0180435_10001300_pt1 | contig 26239 bp, 19 predicted proteins | sample SS_ome_3_FD_132467 | JGI IMG/M metagenome (GOLD analysis project Ga0180435, IMG submission 132467) | Hypersaline lake sediment archaeal communities from the Salton Sea, California, USA - SS_3_S_1 metaG | ecosystem: Environmental > Aquatic > Non-marine Saline and Alkaline > Hypersaline >... | reverse complement strand
CAGTCGTCGTGGCCGATGTCTTTGCTGACTTCCTGCGCCTGAGTGTGGCCGACGGCGACGCCTCCCCGCAGACGGTCCGAAGCTACCTGTCGCAGGCGCGCGCATTCTTCGTGTGGGCTGCGGACGAAGGCCTCGATGCCAGAAGCGCGACCGAGCTGGATCTCCAGCGCTACCGCCGCTACCTCGTCGGGCAGTCCTATGCAGCGGGGACGATAGCATTCAAGCTGGCGGTCGTCCGGCGTCTGTACGATGCGCTTGTGTGGCGAGGACTGCGGACTGACAACCCCGCGGCCGGCCTGAAGGCCCCGCGTGACGGAACGGCCGCTGAGGACAAGGTGAAGTACCTGCCGCTCGAGGGTCTGCGAAGGTTACTCTCTGCCCCTGATCCACAGACGATACAAGGCCTACGTGACCGGGCCATGCTCGCCCTGATGGGCAGGCACGGCCTGCGCGTGTCCGAGGTCGCCCTGCTCGACATCGATGACTTCGACACTGCAGCCGGCGACGAGGGATCAGTTCGCGTGGTAGGCAAGGGGGGCAAGACGCGCATCGTGTTTCTCACCCCTGGGACTCGAGCCACTGTGTCGGCGTGGCTTGGCGTTCGAGGCCAGCGAGCACAGGCCGGCGAGTTAGCTCTGTTCGTGAGCACTCGCCCCGGGGGGCGTAACAGGAAGCCCGCAGGCTGGCGGATGACTTCCCGGGCGATACGCAGCCTGGTCGACCGCTACCTTACCCGGCTGGGTCTCAAGGCCGAAGGTGTCAGTTGCCACAGCCTTCGCCATAGCGCGGCGACGTGGGCACGGTTCGCTGGGGCGAAGCTTGACGCGATCGGGGCAATGCTGGGCCACAGCAAGCTGGAGACCACCCAGGTGTATGCCCGGATCGTCGACAAGGTGCAGGAGAACCCCTCGCGTTACCTCGATGAATTACTCGGCGACGTGGATGCCTGAGTTGCCGGTAAAGCTGGTAATCAGAAACTCTGCGAATGGGCACGAACCACGGCACCTGCACGGGAGTGGTGGCAGCGAATAACATTACCAACACCATGACCCCGACCATGCTGGTGACCATCACGGTGAGCGACACGGCCATCGCGGACTGTGTCATCACCGTAGACGGGCTGAACAGCCAGAAGAAGGCCGCCCAGCAGATCGTCAGCCAGGGCGGAGACAACATCCTAGCACTTGAGCGCAATCACGCGCATGTGAGCGAGGACGTGCGGAATCCCCTTGTTTGGGCGGCGGGCGGTGACTTCGCCGAGATGCAGCGCGATACCTGTACGCTGGTGGGCAAGGAGGCACGGACGCATTGAGACGCGCGCTTGCACAACGCTTTCCGATCTTGACTGTCTGGTTATGCTGGCGAAACGGGAAGCCTGGGCCAATCTACGCACCGTACACGTGCATGCCGAGCGCCAGATCGGCTCGCAGACATCCGAGGAAGGCCCTCGCAGCTACACGTATCCATGGGGCATTGAGAACCAGCTTCACTGGGTCCTGGGGTCACTTTCTGTGAGGACCGCAGCCGGGCTCGCTCTGCCAACTCTGCTCAGAACCTAGCTACGCTGTGCCACATCGCCCGCAACCTCATTCGCCAGGACGAGTCGCCCAAACTCAGGCTCAGAGCCCGTCGACATAGGGCGGCTTGGGACGACCGCTACCTGCCTGAGCTTCTCCGTCCCAAACATGCGTAGGCCTTGCTCCTGCTTCCGTGGTCTCGGCCCCATCCTGTGTTGGTGGCGTCTGTGTTCACTCTTGATCAACACATCTAGCAGACCGAAACTGCAATCGCCCACTAGATCTAGCGGTCGGCCAAGTCTCGACAAATCACCAACACAGTCCGCGACCGAGAGCCCCCGTGACAAACCGGACAGGTACTGTACAGTCACATCCGCGTTCTGAGTGCTGAGACTGAGGCGGATCCTCGGAGGGAAACCGATGAATTTCAACAAGACCTACGATGTGATCGTTGCTGGGGCTGGGGTAGCTGGTGTGGCGGCGGCCATCGAATGCTCCCGAGCCGGGCTAACTACGGCCCTAGTCGAGAAGACGGTGGTGCTGGGCGGGCTGGCGACTACAGGCCTGATCAATGGTTATCTTCCGCTGTGCGATGGTTACGGTCATCAGGCGATCTATGGCATCGCGGAGGAGCTGCTACATCTGAGCATTAAGTATGGTCCGGGACAAGTCCCAGACGCGTGGGCCCAGGCTGATCGCGAGGTGCCCACTCCGGGAGCTCGCTACATGGCTATCTTCTCGCCGGCAGCCTTTGCGCTGGCCATCGACGAGGTGCTGTTCGAAGCCGGCATAGACACGTGGCTTGACACCTTGGTATGTGCGTCAGTCTTGGATCCGGCTCACACTGAGGTGCCTCGCTTGGTCGGTATTGAGGTCGAGAACAAGAGTGGACGCGGCGTTCTGAGGGCGGCAGCCGTGATCGATACCACTGGCGACGCCGATGTGGCGTATCGTGCGGGTGCCCCGTGTGTTGAGTCCGACAACTGGCTGTCGCTTTGGGCAATAGAGGCCTCTCTGGTGCATGCTCGGCAGGCAGTCAATGCTCCTGACAGTACTTCGCTCCTGGAGATGATCCACGTGGGTGGCGATGCTTGGGGTCGTAACAGCCCGCCCGATCAGCCCAAGTTCCATGGAACCGATGGTAGGTCAGTCACACGCTTTGTCCTCGAAGGGCGGCGCCTGCTGCGGGAGACCTATCGGTCCAGGCAAGACGAGATCGGAGAGGCCGGACGTTGCCGGATTTTCCCGACAGCGCTGCCGGCGATAGCCCAATTCCGTACGACACGCAGGATCGATGGCCTGGAGACAATGTCGCCCGCGTACCCGAACACCCATGTCACGACTTCGATTGGCCTCGTGCCAGATTGGCGGCGACCTGGACCCATGTGGGAGGTGCCCTATGGCGCACTGGTAGCACGCGGCGTTCAGGGCTTGCTTGTTGCCGGTCGATGCTTCTCGGCCGAGGGTGAGGCCTGGGAGGTCTCGCGCGTCATCCCACCCGCTGCTCTCACCGGGCAGGTGGCGGGCATCGCAGCCACCCTGGCGGTGCGACAGCGTACAACGCCTGATGCTATCTGCGCAGCGGACGTACAGCGCGTGCTCCAAGGGAGGCGGATGCCCTTCCACACATCAGATGTGCTGTAGTCACAACAGGACTTGGGAGCGATCCGGTACGGGGCTCAAGACCCGTCACAGGATCCATTCAATGACGCATCAGTTAGCGGTCGACTATCCGTCTGAGAGGCTGGCAGCCAGGGTGCAGCGTATCATCATCCCTGCCGATGCGGTATCGGCAGGGGCACTGGCTCAGGAGATACAGACTGCGGCCGAACCGGACTTGTCCCCGGCCTGGCCGCAGTCAACTAAGGGCGAGGTGCACCTGATGCTGACCAGATGCGGGTCGCGGGTGCTTAGTTCAGGCTGAGTTTCCCAAATCGTATAGCCGTTCTCTTGCGCTCCGCACTGCCCGAGCTGTCCCAGACGGCGTAGAACTCGCTTGGTGCCAACTCGAGTAGCGTTGGGTAGGAGTTGCATACGCCTGCATCGTAGAAGGTGCGGGGGGCGCTCCAGTCTCCGCCAGGAGGCTTGACGCAGTAACCCAAGCCTCTACGTTCGCGATAGGGGCCCATACTGTACACGTAGACCGCGTTCCCTAGTGCGTCGCGCCCATAGTATGCCTTGGATACCGTGTTATGTAGCGCAGGCTCAGGCCGGCCGGGCGACCACGTGCGCCCGCCGTCTCGGCTTGTCGAGGAGTAGGCCGTTGGTGGCTCAAGTGATCCGCCAACGGCACCATACTTCGCCGTCCGCATCACTGTCGTGAGAACACCACCTTCACCGTCCGGCGCGATGTTCCCCTCGTGCATGAACACCCGAACGCCTTCGGGCTGCGGGATTACCCCTGCCATAGTCCACTCGAGCAAGCTGGTGCTCTCTAGAACGAACTGCACCTGGTCACCCTTGGGATCATGACGGCGTGTATTGCGGTGAACCGGCAGCAGATACCGTCTGCCTATGTCGCTGCGAGCCTCCACGATGCCGGCGCAGGTGATAGCCGCACCATGGTAGTCCACGGCAAGTTCCACGGACTGCCATGAGTATCCCCCATCGACGCTGTACGCTGCGCACAGCTCACTGTCCTCACTGTCGTGGTAGTGAAGCGGACAACGCATGGCGTAGCACCAGACGACATGCTGTCCAGGCGGGTGATAGAGCACAGGATTGGCATACGCGAATCGGCGCGGTCCCAACGGGATACGGTGGTCGAGGATCATCACCGGCTCCTCCCAGGAGCCACCATCGTCTGTGCTGATCGCGCACACGATGTCACCCATGTCGATCTTCCCCGTCAGGTGCAACCCGTAGGCCACTATCAGATGATCTTGACGCCACTTCGCGATGAAAGGCTGCCAGAGCCGATTGTAGGGCCCCGGTTCTGCAAGTGTGGCGACGATGCGTACATCTCGCACGTCGCCGACGTACGCCAGTGCGTCTTTGCTCATGGGTGCCCCCTATCGACGCTAAGACGAGTGCCCGACGTGACCGGGCGCAACTGAAGCGTGATGGAACACACGCGCTGATGGGCGGTATGGCCTGACCCAGGCTGAGGTAGTCCGGTCAACCATCGGGTTGACTCAGTCGGCTCCTGCGGTCAGCCACGCCAGGTTGAAGCGTGCGATGGTGATGTTTCCATACAGCGTGTCCCCGCCTTCGAAGAGCAGTAAGATTGTGCCGTCGGGGCGGGCCGCCAGCGAGGAGTAGGCACTAGGACCGGCGTGCACCAGGCGCTTCAAGGGCCATGTCGTGGCTCCGTCGAAACTGGCCCAGACCGTCATCCGCACCCGTGAGCCCCCCGGGTTGTCCGGTGTGCTGAAGAGCAGCACGTCCTTGCCGCCGGTTGTCTCCAGCGGCATCCGAACTAGGCCCGCGTTACAGCCGTAGCTGGGCTTGCTGCCGTACTTGAAGTAGAAGGGCTCACCGATCTCGAAAAGCGCATCGGACGACTGCCAGTCCACCCAGCGATGGCCTCCATCGTGGCTCCAGGCGATGTAGCGGCGGTGATCGACCGCCATATGACAGCGAGAATTGTAGTAGATGCGCCCGTCGCTCAGCTCGGCGAGGGTGCCCTCCCCGGTCCCGCCTTGAACGGGGTCGCTGACCTGCCAGCTCTTGCCGCCGTCGTCGCTGTAGATCGACGTATTGTAGTTGTAGGCCCAGTATTCTTGTGCGTTGTTGCCCTCTGGCGGCTGGATGCGCACAGGCATCAGGAGCCGGCCCTTGTGCTCCCCAGCCTGGAGCGTGATACCCGACTCAGAGCAAGTGGCGCTCGCCGGGACGCCTTCCGGGGTTCCGTATCCGGCGGCATTGGGTCGGATTACGATCTGTTCCTTGCCCCACGTCACGCCATCATCCTGACTGCGATACAGAAAGCCTTGTCTCGCGCAGACCAAGAGGACATCGCCGGTGGTTTCGTCAACGATGGCACCGCCCGAAACGTCCGGCGCGGTCTCCCGGTTGGGATGCCACGTCTTGCCGCTATCTTCACTGCGGCGTACCTGTCGGCAGCAATCTGCAAAGGCCAGGATCGTCCCGTCATTGGTCACGATGATCTTGGGGATACGCACATTGCTCTTCGGCTCACTCTCGAACAGGGTCTGCACCTCGAAAAGGGGCCGATCTGTTGTCGTTCCGGTGATTGCTGTCGTCTGTATGGTCGATTCCGATTGGGTCGTCATGTCTCTCTCCTGTGTGTAGTCTTGAGCCAAGCTTGTCATAGGGCTCCCATCTCCCTCAGATTCCCATCGTTCACCACCTCCTTGAACTGCGCATCAGCCACTCAGGATGCGCAGTCGGTGATTCGTCGGAAGCTTCCCTGGGTTGCCGTCTGGTAGACGTGCATCACCTCCCGCGCATGATCAACCGACTTCGCCTTGAAGAGCAACGATACGCCTGTGGGGAAACGGTCCATCACCTGTCCTGTAGCTAACGCTTCCTCAGTAACCTGAACACGCAGCAGCGGGATCTTGCGCTCGCGCGCCAGGTCATAGATGTTGCCTACTGGGTTGAGGCCGGCCTGACCGAAATCCAGACACCGGCAATCAGGCAGCTCGAGGAACGCGCCGGCAACGTGGCTCAGGTTGCCACACGCGTGAATTCCACCCCCGCCCATAGCGTGGAGAATCATCTGGTCGTGGGGAGCCACAAGGGCACGATACATCTTGGGAGATATCAGTATGGCTGAGTCATCGCGGATCAGGATCTTGCCCCGTATGAGGAATCCATGCTGATGACAATGCCCCGCAGGGCCATCAGCAAGTAAAGACTCAAGGTGTTCGGCAAAGCCCACCTGAGCCCTCGATAGGGTTCCCAGGGCCTGGCACACGCGTTCCGGGCACGCGTAGAAGTCGACATAGATGTCGCTGCCTCGCAGCAGCTCCGCCGTGTCGAGCGGTCCCTGGAGGTCAGGGAGAACCACGCGGACCGTCTGTCGCAGCTCAGGGTAGCTATCAAGGACCTCGCTATAGAACTGGTAGCGCTCAAGTACGCGGGGACACCAACCTTGGGTGTAGTCACCGGGATCGCGCTCAAGGGCTTCACCGAATTCTGCCATCGTCTCGAAGGGACGAACCCACGGCGGATTGTCCTCGATCTGCTCCACGTGCCCGCCGAACAAGGAGGCCATGACCACAGTCCCGAAATTGGCTCGGATCGTGATAGGCAGATCATCACCGACCCAGTCGTGATAGGCAGGGCTTACGTCCCACGCGTGCACGAGCTGGTTGTAGAGCATCTTCGCGGGATCATCGATCGCCGCACGATGCGGATAGGGTCGGTAGGCGCCATCCTGCGGCAGTGGGTAGCTGAAGATCACAGGCAATCTATCAACCGGCTCCCAGGCCAAAGCTCTACGGTGCAGGTCGTCGATTTCATCCTGGCGCGCAGGGTCCAATGATGACATCATGTGCTCCAACAGCCGCTGGAGCCTCTCCGGCAATGAGGTCACCATCAAGAGCCCATGTCATGTCTGGTCGGGAAGCTCTTGAGGATCTCCTCGCTGAAGCACACGTGGAGCACACGGTGCCAGCGGTGCGGCACGAAGAGATGAACCGCTCCCTCATCCACAAAGGCATCGATGTACGAGCACTGGTGGTTCCGGAAGGGGTTCTCAAACGAAGGGGCCAATGCGTTGGCAAAGACGAACCGTGGCTCGGCCCACGAATGCCCCCCGTCGCCAGACAGAGAGATCCAGATCTCCGAACGATCCATGAAGGCCTCCGGGTTGCTACCCAGCCCCGCATACATCTTGGCCGTGACGGCGTGGCGGTTGTGATGCAGAGCCGCGAGCGTCTGGCCATCCGAGAGATGAAACAGCATCGGCGGGGCGTCGGGATGCACTAATGTGGACGGTGTTGGGGCTGACCAGGTGTTGCCGTCGTCATCGCTCCAGCTGTTCCAGAGATGCCCCTCAGGGGTACGCAGCATCACGTAGACTTTGCCGCCACCCAGGTTGATGGGGCGTCCCTCATCCATGCGTCCGTACGCCCGTGCGGCCCAGCCTCCGTGACGTGAGTTGGGCAGCAACTCCCAGGTCTGACCCCGATCCTCGGAGCGCAGCATATACTGCCGCGTTATAAGCGGCTTGTACGACCAGTCTGCTTCGTGTGTGCCAAGCAGCCACGTACCGGCGTCAGTCTCGCACATTCGCATGACCGACATCCCGGTATAGCCCGGGTCGTTGACCGGCCGGATGAGTCGCACTTCGCTCCAGTGATAGCCGTCATCGTCTGAGTAGCGGAAACCGATGGGCGCGTTTTCCTGCAGCCCATGATCTCGCGTGACCGTGCCCCGCACCGGCTGGGTGCCGAACGCGTAGATCCGCGTCGAGCCTTGCGGAATCAGCGGGATGAAACCGTGCTGGTTGTAGTCGATATCAAAAGCTACGGTCGGGCCTTGCCACGTCTTACCCCGGTCGTGTGAGCGGAATGCGACAAGATCGTTAACCTTCTCGCTTGCGCTCCCATAGTGTGCGCTGCCCTTGGGGCGGTCAGCGGTATTTGTGGGGAACATCAACAGATAGTCCCCACCCGGCGTCTTGGTGGCGCGAGTCTCGAAAAGCGTATCCGTTGCCGTGTAGACTACCTCGCCTGTGATGTCTCGGCTGGCGAGCAGCAACCCCAGCCGGCGGTCCACAACCCACCCATGTGGTAGCACCGCCGGCGCAACCTCGATGGTTCCGACGGTGATCTTCTCTGCGAGCTCTGGATTCTGTTCGTGCCGCATGACAAGCTCCCTCCTATCGGGGTATCAGTGACTCTGGGACTGGCGCAGCGGCTGCCCAAAGGGGACATCGCTGCTCTCGTGTACATCGTACCGGCGCAAACGGTAAGTCCTGTCGGGTAGCTGCTCCCAAAGCGGCACATCCGGTTTGCCTTCTCTATTTGGTACAGCACCTTTGACGATTCGATCACCGATGTGTGCCAGATGATGGTCCAGGCGACAGGCCAACAACCCTCGCATTTCGCTGTAAGCGGGGTCATCCGCAAGGTTGACCTGTTCCCAGGGATCAGCCCTAAGGTCGAAGAGTTCCTCTGTAGGAGCCGGTGCGCCGTATATGGCTTGGACAGCATCTCTGTCTGGCCCAAAGCGCCCCAGCCAATCAGTGTCGACGTAGAAAGGCGTTGAGGTGTAGTGCCGTATGAGTTTGTGAGACACAGTGCGGACGCTGCGTGCAGGCGCATAGCACCAGAGACCGGCACGCCGGCCCCAGGTATACGCTGAGTAGGCCGCCTGCCTCGGTTCATGGGTGCCACCCACCAGAAGGGGCGCGAAACTCCGTCCCTGAACAGCCGCTGGAACAGGCAAGCCCAGGACCGTCATCAACGTTGGGAACAGATCGACATTGCTGACAAGGGAACGAATCTCCACATCCTCGGGGACGACGCCGGGCCACCGAATCATCAGCGCTGTCCGAATGCCGGAATCGTAGAGTGTGTGCTTAGCGCGCGCGATAGCCGGCCCGTGGTCGGTCGTGAATACCACCAGGGTGCGTTCTTCCAGGTCGCTATCGTGGATGGCGTCGAGGACACGCCCAACGGCACGATCCAAGAGCCCGATCTTGTAAATCAAGCACGCCAGATCCCGGCGCACCAGATCACAGTCTGGTAGATAGGGCGGCACCTTGATGGTTCGGGCGTGGGACTGGCTGTAGGTGTCACCGAACGGGCGATGAACGAGGTTCAGCGAGAAATGCGCAAAGAATGGACCTCCTTCAAGCCGGTGAGGGCATCGACCGGTGAAGAAGTCACGCGTCCGCTCACTATCTGGGGTGAAGGGCAAGCGGACCTGATACCCTGCCCACACCGGGTCATTGGGCACATTCCAGCCTGAGAGATACGTGGTATATCCGCAGTTGCGCAGGTGGCGAGCGATCATCACCGTGTCATCGTCATAGGCGTCCTGACCATAGCATCCCACACTTTGGTGATAGCGCCCTGCGTAGATACCTGTGCGGCTCGGGATGCAGATCGGCGCCGTCGCGAAGTGTTGGGCAAAACGGGCGCCCTGCTCGGCAAACCGATCGAGATCTGGGGTCGCCACATCACGCTGGCCATATGAGCCCAACCAAGTGCCTAGATCATGGGCATCGATCAGTACGATGTTAGGTAGTTCGGCCATGGCCTAGATCAGATCCTCCGGGAGCAGATGCACGCCCACCAGATGGCTTTTGCCGGGGGTATCGCCGAAATTGGTGTAGTCCACCAGGACAATGCGTCCATCAGGGAGCTCCAACCACGAAGAGTAGCCGTGGTCGGGACGGTGTGCTTCACTCAGCTCGTTGGCGTGGATCTGGATCATCCGCGTGCGCTGGTATTGGTCGGGTAGTTCGCCGTCTGCGGCACACCACGCCCACGACCAATCTGGAAGGGTGCGATTGTGTATCTCATACCTGAAGGATTTCCAGAAGCTCCGGCCTTGATCGCCGAGCTCACCAAATTGTGTCATACCGTGCAGCTGGCCCTGGCCGTACCAACCGCCCAACGCGGCATCCTCGCGGTAGATTGGGAAATTCAGCACACATTCACCATCGACCAACACCCTAAGCAATCCGCCTTTATGGTGTACTGTAAGTCGCCGATACTGAGTCATGTCCACAGCGCGCTGGAAATCATGTCCGCGGCGAGGGCCAATCCCATCAGAAGCGATCTGCAGTGCTGCGCCAAAGCGAGAGATCGCCATGAACGCTACCGGCTCCCCGGGAGGCCCCTCAACCTTGACTTCGGCCTCCATCAAGACTTCGCTCAAACTGGACTCCGGCGGTAGAAGCGTGTAGCGACAGCCCTCACTAGCGGAATTGCGAATCACCAAGCCCTGGTCCACCAGGTCAGCGGTATACTCACCCCGGGGGCCACCGACCTGGTAGGTTCCGGCTTCCGCCTCCAGGTCGCCGACCCAGGCATAGGTCCCGATCGGCCCGAGGACGTGACGCCCAGTGACCATCACACGACTATCCGGAAGCTGTTTAGCATAGGGGCGATGAATGGCAAAGGGCATCATATGTGGTTCCGACCAGGTGTGCCCACTGTCGTTGGAAAGGGCGACAAAGCTGGGGATGCCCGCCGAATGATTCTCGCGCATAACGCAAGCAATGCGATCCCCGCCCAGCAGGACAATCGCACCCTCACAGAAACGGTGGTAGCCGTTGTGGGCGATGGTTGATGCCTGATACCAGGTCGCGCCCCCATCCTCGGAACAGGAGAGGACATCGGCAAACTCCTGTGTGTCGGGCAGCATCACGTGGGTCGCCACAGCCAGCCTGCCATCCGGGAGTTCCACCACACGGTCGGGCTCAAACCCGATGATTCCCGTGTCCTGTGGCTCCGACCAAGTCTCGCCACCATCGGTGCTCCAATAAGCCCAATTGCCGCACGGTTGATCGATGTGAAAGTGTCCAAAGTCGTCGTGGTCGACGAGCACCACGAGCCTACCATCACTCAGATAGCTCAAGCGGGGTGTCACCAGACGTTCATCGCCCTCCTCCAGGTTGGCCGAATCGACTTCGGCCAGCTTGAACCAAACCAACCCATCGTCGTCGCTGGCAAGGATGGTGAGTATCTGACTTTCCTGTGACCAGTGGGCGTCGTTGTCACTGTAGACGAGTAACAGTCGTGCATTGGGCAGCCTGACGATGTCGGGGTTCTTTGTGAACCGTCCGGGACTGGGCCAGACCTCAAAGACCTTGTGCGCAACCGAACGCGAGTGAGTATGCAACGTTTCTTCCCTTTCAGAGTAGCTCTACCTTGGCAAAGAGCGCCCGGCCTTGCTCTGCCGTGCCTCGACACTGCATCATAAAGCCTCCGTCCTGGCTCATATTCCGCAGCCACGCCGCGGTGAGGTTCCCCTCGTCCTGAACCGCCCCGCCCAACGGCCACTCAAAGGAGTTCAGGACGATCTCGCCTCCCAGCCGGTTCTTGATGGCCGCCAGGTCCGCCGTCGTTTTCGTCTGCCCCCGTACATAGCTGGTCTCAAGACCTGCCAAGCCCGGCAGAGCCTTGAGCACGTCCAGGGATCGCCAGATAGGGCCACACGTGTGATAGAAGATCGGTCCGACCCTCCGGACTAGCATCTGCCACGCATTCTCACAAATGCAGCGGTACTGCTGCGGGTTCATGATGGCAAGATAGTCCCCCACGATAAGTCCCCGAACCCAGGAGGGCTGGTAGAACCGCTGCCGGGGACGCAGGAGTTCCGGATCTCCCACAATCTGCTGGAGCGCCAAGATGAGCCGGGAGGCGACATCGCTCCAGGTATCGGCGAGCACGCGCATTGAGTCAGGATCGGTGTGACATGCCATCAGCATCTCGGTATGATCCATCAGGCGTGGGGCATTAGTGAGCGGCCCCTGCATCTGCGGGCAGGCGATCTGGATGCGCCCCTGCGTTGCCTCGAAGAGAAAGCTCACGCGCCTGACCACGTCGCGCCAGGCCTCGCTCCCTGTAACGTCCACCCCTTCAAGCTTCTTGAGGTCGCGTGGCAGCGACTCGATCAGGTTGAACTTCTGTATGACAGAACCATCGGGCGGATAGTCGAACGTGACGCCGTACATGCGTGGGATGAGATCAGATGCGCCGATGCCTGGATGCAGCAGGGGTACGAAGTCGGATTCGGGCATACTCTCCAGCTTGAACACGTGGCTCTGTAGCTGGCTATCCAAGAGCGCATCGAGGTCAGATTGCACCCAACGAGCGCGCTGGTAGTCAAAGCCCGTCACGTCAAACTGGAACACAGGCCGATCGGGCGTCTCGAAGCGGTACACCTGATCGACGCGTCGCTTGGTATCGTCTATGCGATCGGAATGCGCTGCGAGAAGGTCAAAGAAACGCGCAACCGCTTCTTCGCGGGACACGCTCTGATGGAGCGTCCCAACTGTGTACGTAGACCGATCATGCACCATAACCTGTGGTGTCTCGCGTTCGCTCATGCTACGACTCCGGAATCCCCAGCAGCGCCTTCTTTCTGGCCCAGTAGTAGGCGAAGTGGGCATAGGGTACATCGTGGGGGATGGCGTGATCTATATGAGGGATGTAGCCCCCCTGCTCAACCAAGGGAACCTTGGCTTCGAGCTCCGCGTCGATGGCCCGCGGCCCCCGGACGAGAATCCGTTTGTCGATGCCGCCTGTCATAAGCAGGTCGCGCCCGTACTCCTTGCGTAGCTGGACAACATCCATGCCGGCGGCAACCTCCATCGGGTAGACACCGCTGATGCCCGCCGCCAGCCACAGCGGAATAAGCCTCCGCACGTCACCATCGCTGTCGACAAACGAGAGGTCAACGCCATGGCTCCGTGCCAGATCGGTGATCTTCCGGTAGCGTGGCAGCATGAACTCGCGGAACATCGCCGGTGATATCAGCGGGCCAGCGCAATAGGCCATGTCCTCCCAGAAGTAGATCGCCGTGATGGGTGCCTCGCTTAGCACCCGCGGCAACAAGCTCAAGATGAACTCGGTGTAGTGCTCCATCATATCGTGGATGAGCCACGGGTCGTCATAAAAGGTGTAAAGGGTGCGCTCGGGGCCCATGAGTTCCCTGACGAAGCCAAAGAGACTGGGAGAGCGGGGGGCCTGAAATACGAGCACCGGGCCGTTCTCGCGCCAGCGGGCGCAGCGCTGCGTCCAGTCGGCGGGGAAGCGCTGCGGGTTGGAGGGGTCGAAGCGCGGCCTGAGGGCTAGCCAGTCCGCGCGCGTCTTGACCGGGAACACGATGTGCTCGGGCATGGTCATCTCATCCGGCGACTTGGGCGTTCGTTTAATGACGCCGCGATCGGTGCGCGCGATGACGTAGGCCTCATCCTCGCCTAGTACCTCCTCAACATAACGGGGACGCATCCAGAGGTCGACGCCGCACTGGATCTGATTCTCGCACTCAGCATATTGAGGGGGGCGGTGGCCCGCGCCCAATGCCTCCCGCTGCCAGCGACGCAGCGTCGATGCCCAAGGGCCCCACTCCCAGAGCGGCTGACGGTCGACTGGCTCGAAGTGCATCACAGCCAGAAAACGCTCGGAAGGAGTCAAGACGATCCGCCGACCTGCTGCGCGGGCATCTACTGGTCCAGCCGTGGCGTGTTGAGGCAGAAGAGCATCACCGTGCCACGGGCGAGCCCTGTCTTGGCGACCCTGAAACCACAAGGCATGGTGTCCTCTTCCGGCGCGATCGTGTCATAGACGATTGCTGTCCTCCTGTCGCTTGATCTCAGAAGACGCGTGAGGTCTCGATAGGGCAGGACACTCACCGGTAGCGGGTGGCGTCGCGACCGTCAGCAAGCTCGCACTCGACTGTGCCAATGCCGTCAATCGATGCCTTCAGCTTCGTGCCTAGCGGGATTGGGGCATCGGACGGGATCGTCAGCCGCTCGGCGACACGCCCGAACGTGATGACGTCGCCAGGGAATAGGGTGATCTGCGTGGAGATTGTCGACAGGATGTGCGGCGCGAGGAGACGGTACTGGTCGGTGTCAGTGACGACCGTCCCGAAGCCATCCACACTCAGATGCATCTCCCGCCCCAGAACCTCGTCGGGCCCAAGCGGTACAGGATTCAGGCTGACGGCGTTGTAACCGTCTCCCCACCGACCGTAGACCTTCGGCATGTTACGCGCCTGAGGAGTCGCGGGTTCTCGCAGAGGGATACTGAAGGAGTCATCGGTGATGGAGGCCATCGCCACATAGCCGAGGATATGTGCAGCGGCTTCTTCCTCTGAGACGCGGCTTGCCAACCGGCTCACAACGAAGGCAAGCTCAGGCCCAATCTGGAGCGTTGCCGCACGCTTGGCAATGCCAATTGGGTCGCCGGACGCAGAAAGCGCGCTGGCCGGGCTATGAATGACGCGCGGTAGCGGGCAGTGTGACAATCCCTCCAGTTCGGGTGCCGCCGCGTAATTGCCATAGAGGATCCAGAAGTGACGAACATCGCTGACTGACCATACTGCCGGATCCGCGATCTCACACTCGCCGCGACCGATCACCCGCCTTACGGCCGGCGACGGGTGAACAGCACGGCTGGGGCTATTGGGATCTCTCCAGTCACCCAGTGCCGCCTTAACTACAGGAACCTTCAGCGACCCCACCTTCTCGATCTCGCCCTCCCAAACATCATCTGGTCCCGTGGCATGCTCAAGGTCGATGGGAATACCATCCCAACCCATTGAGCCCATGTGGAGTACATCACCGGGCTTGAGCTCCATGAAACTAGAGAGCCAACTGACAAGCCGCTCCATACTCACGAACATCGAGTTGGTGTGGGAGCGATCCACCAGCCTGCCGAACTGTCGAGAGTACACAAGCAGATCATACGGGTCACCAATCTCATCCAGCGTCGTGATGTAGGGACCCATCGTGCCCATCGTGTCTGATAGCTTGCCTAGCCAAGACTGCGTAGCGTCAGAGAACCAGTCCTGAGGATTGTCGGTCTCCAGCTCGAAAAGGCGGTGATAGTAGCCGTTATGCATGTCCAGAACCACGGTCAAGCCGACGATATAGTCACGGGCGTCGTCCACTGGTATATCCCTGCCGGCCTTGCCAATCACCAGACCAAGCTCCGGGTTCCAGCACGTCCGCGGCGCGTCGGAGGCCACGTAGACGGGTTGGCCGGCCCCCAACGCACTGCCCTGCGGGCGGTTGTGGCCCTGAGGGTAGATATTCCATACGCTCGCCAGATTGTTGCGCAACAGCTTCGCCGTGTTCTGGACCAGGCCGAAGTAGAGCCGTGGTCGAGGAATCGGTGCCTGCAACTCTACCTCTCGGAGCCGGTGGCCCGCCTTGTGAAGCGTCGCCTCATCGACCTCGGGCATCAGCGCACGCAACTCAGCGTGGAGGCAGCGGGCTGCTGCCATCCCTTGATCCCCTATTCCCAGGAATGCAACCATGTCGTCAGGCCAGGACGTTGACGCCAGACAACGACACGCCCTACGCCCACGGTTGAGGCATAGGGTCTCTGCGCGCTCAGGCTCGAAGACCCAGTCCTCGCCGGTGTCAGGATGTGTCAGGACTATGCCGAGATGCTCTTGACCTCTTGTTCTGGTAGAGAATGTCGCTAGCTTCATTGCTGGAGAAGGTCACTTTCCTGGGCCTGCACCGAGAGGCCACCCTGGCGCGTCATGAGCCAAATGGTACCGGCCTTGGGTTCGAAAACGTAGGGGTAGGAGATCCACGTGTCCTTCTCCCTCACCACCATGATAGGCTTCGTCCAGGTGTCGCCTTCGTCTTCAGAGAACGAGAGCGACAGCTCTTCACGGTGCCAGCTTGCCAACACCTCCGAGAACTGACCGCTGCGGCGCGGGAACGTCTGTTTGCCCTCGGGGTAGAGCCTGTTCCAGGCCAACACGATGCGCCCGCTGTCGAGCCTCGTCAGATAGCCAGGCGACGTACTGGCCTCGATCGGGCTGGGCTCAATCGTCCGCCAATAGAGGCCATCATCGTCGGAGTAGGCCTGCCAGAATCGATCCAAGTTGCTTCGGATCAACATCCACAGGCGGCCGTTCTTGAGCTGGATGAACGTAGGCTCGAACCCGCCACCGTGATGCCCCTGCCCTCCCAAGTCGATCAGGTTGCTGGGACGCCACGTGGCGCCGTCATCGGCAGACGAATAGGTCAGAACGGCATTGCGCCCTGGGTTTGGGATCATCGGCTGCAGAGAGACGACAATGCGTCCACTGCTCGTTTGAATCATATTGATGGGTGGATGACCTATGACACCCGCATAGATGCGTTGACGATCGATCCAGGTCGTCCCACCATCAACGCTGCGGATACTCCAACCATCGCCGCGAGAACCAGGCCCGATGTCCCCAGCCTCGGCATCCCAGTTGAGTTCCTTCGGATCCTTCCAGACCAGCAGGAGAGTATCGCTGCGGGTCCTGAGAAGCTGCCCTGAGCTCGATGGAATCCCCAGGCCAGATTCAGGAACCTCGCACCTCTCTGTCACGAAGATCGGCTGCGGCTCCGACCATGTCGTGCCACCATCGCAGCTAGTAACAGTGGCATTGCCGTCAACAGCCATCAAGCGGTCGTTGCTCAGCCTGATGAATGGTCCTCGCTGATCGAGCGTGAGGGCTGCGAACCGGGGATCTATCCAACGTCGCCTACTGTCTTGATTGCGCATCACTACCTTTCTCCTTCGTCAGGAATACGCGTGGACCGCTGGTCTACGAGTGTGGCCTGCACCTCACCCACACCCTCAACGATAGCACGGAGGGTTGTGCGGGGAGATAGCTGGTGAGCAGATGGAATAGTGAGGCGCCTCCCGATGCGACCGAGGGTCACCACATCGCCGGGGAAAAGCGTCACTTGATCAGAAATGAAGGACAGAATCCGTGGCGCTAGCAGCAGGTAGGCGTTCGTATTGCTCCGAATCTCACCGAGGCCATCGACGGCCAACAACATCACGCGATCCCGTACCTGGGCGGCGGGGAGCGCTACCGGTGTCCCGCTGACAGGATTGTAGCCATCGCCCCAGCGCCCATAGACACCGGGCATACTGCGCGCCTGGAGGGTGACCGGCTCCCTGATAGGTTCAGAGAACGAATGGTCCATAATCGAGGCCATGGCCAGATAGCCAAGGATGTAGTTCTCGGCATCCTCTTCGGATACCCGCTTGGCTAGCCGTCCGACGACAAAGGCTAGCTCCGGACCTAGGCTGAGGGCGCCGCCCCGCTGCGAGATCTGGATCAGACCTCCGCTGGTGCCCAGAGCACTTGCAGGCCCATTCAGGACACGCGGGAGCCGGCAAGGCGGTATGCCTTCTTCGTCACCTGCGGTCTCATAGTCTCCGTACACCGTCCAGAAATGTCGCGCCATGCCTGGGGACCACCCGTCGGGTGAGGAGAGTGCCGTATCGCCGCGTTCCACAAGATCCCGCACAGCGGGTGAGGGATGGACAGCCAAACTCGGATCGTCCTCCGTGCGCCAATCTTGTTGCGCAGCCCGAACGACAGGAACGCGCAGAGTCCCAACGCGCTCAATCTCTCCCTCGATGAAGTCCTGTGGCCCGAACGGCATCTCCGGCAGGATACGCATACCATCGACACCCATCGTAGCCATATGCAGCACATCACCGGGGCACAATGTCATGAACGTCGACAGCCAACAGACGAGGCGCTCGATGCCAATCAGCATCGAGTTCGTGTGGGAGCGATCCCGAAGCCAGCCGGACTGGCGAGTGTAGATCAGAAGGTCATAGGGACTGCCGATCTCATCCATCGTCGTGAGGTAGGGGCCCATAGGACAGAAAGTATCTGTCTTCTTGCCGACCCAGGAAGCAGTGGCATCAGAGAACCAGTCATCGGGGTCGGATGCGGCCCGGAACAGACGATGGTAGTAGGGGGTCGACACGTCCAGGATCACCGTGAGGCCCGCGACGTGCTCCATTGCACGGTCAATGGGTATGGACTTTCCGCCTTTGCCGATGATCACCCCAAGCTCTGGGTTCCATCCGAAAGGCTCGTCCTGTTCGCCGATTATGACCGGATCACCAACACCGATGACTGAGCCCTGAGGCCTGGCGTGGCCCTGTGGATAGACGTTGACGATCGTCCGAGAGGGATCATTACGCCAGAAAGTAGCGCTGTTGGCAACGAGACCGAAGAGTAGGCGTGGGCGGGGGATGGGTGCACGGAGCTTGACTGACGAGACTGGGTATCCTGCCTGGGCGATCAGACACTGATCAGCCTGCGCCAGGAAGCGGATAAGGAAATCCCGAAGCCGGTGTGCGGCATGCATCCCTTCATCACCCAGCGCCAGGAAGTCCGCCAGCTCTCGTGGCCACGGGCGATCAGCGATGAAGCGAGGCACGTTGACCCTGAGCGGAGAGGTTGGGGCTGAGGCGTACAGGTGCAGAAGCTCCTCTGCCCTCTCGGGGTCGAATACCCAGTCTTCTCCCGTTGCCGGATGGGACAGCACAATGCCGAAGCGCTCTTCACCGTGTGCGACGAATGTAGCGAATCTCATATCCTGTTCCCCTCTCTGATTTGCGGCGTCGGTGGTGTCACCACCGTGATCTGGATCCTCCGGACGCTCACTGCGCTCCCGCAGCTCGCCACCCGCGCCAGAGCAGCTGCCCCAGCTCAGCCCCCAGCTCCCCGCACTCAGGGCGCTCTGCGAGGTTCTCGATCTCGGCAGAGTCATCCGTGTGGTCATATAGCTCCCGCGCGTGCGTCAAGTTGGTACGCACATCTACCCATTCGGTATAGCGATAGCGACGGGTCCGAAGGGTGCGCCCCATGAAGCCCTGCTCCCGCGAAGTGTCATCTGCCCAACCAGGTGGACACTCGTCCGGCTGCAAGTCCAGAGCCGGGGTCCGCCCGCGCCATACTTGGCCATCCCAGCGGTACTCGCGCGGATACTGGCTGAAGGCTGCTTGCTTCCACGGGCGGGCGGGATCCCTGAGTAGGGGCGCCATGCTGGCCCCCTCAAGCTGCTTCGGGACAGGGAGCTCGCAGAGCTCGCACAAAGTGGGATAGATGTCGACGAACTCAACCGGCGCGTCGATGGCGACGCCGCCAGGGCCGCGGCCTGGCGCATAGATCACCAGAGGAGCGTGCGTGTCCAGCTCGAAGCATGTAAACTTGCACCAGAGGTCCTTCTCACCGAGATGGTAGCCATGGTCACCCCATAGCACGACGACGGTGTGATCGGCCAGACTAAGCCGATCCAGCTCGTCCAGCAGCCGCCCGACTTGAGCATCCATGTAGCTGGAGCAGGCATAGTAGCCGTGTCGGAGCTCCGCAATCTTGTCGGGAGAGATGGGGCCCGTCGAGGGCACGTCTGCGTAGCCGCGTACCTCGGCATTGCTGTGGAATGCCAGCGCTGTCACATCGTCGGGACGATCGGGATTCGCGGGCACTGCGAGGTCGTCCCGGTCGTAGAGATCCCAATAGCGTTTGGGTGCGCTGAAAGGCAGATGCGGCTTGCGGAAGCCGACGGCGAGGAAGAATGGGCGCCCCTGGATCTTGTTGAGGACGCGAACGGCCTCATCGGTCACCTTGCCATCCACGTAAGCGTTGTCCGGCACATCCGCGCACTCGGTAGCCGCGAGCTTCAGCCCGGGCCACGCGGGGGTGTTGTCGATCTTGTTCTCAGGCAGAACGTAGGATACATCGCGGCGCGGCACAACGTTGAGCTCCATTGGTTCGGACCAAGACAGTGGGTCCTGACACCAGGGATGGCCGTGGTAGATCTTTCCGACTCCAAAGGCGTAGTAGCCATTGAGCCGGAAGTGTTGAGAAAGCGTTACGGCATCCGGCACCTCGGACCGGAAGTGCATCTTCGGGTATGACGGCCGACTGGATTCCTCCGGTCCCTCCCGATCCGGAAATCCGCCACCTATCTTGATCGTGTCAGGACGGAGACCGGTCATCAGCGAGGACCGAGAGGCATTGCAGACTGCCTGCTGGCAGTAGGCGTGCGTGAACAGCGTCCCGCGACCAGCAAGACGGGTGTCGATATGGGGCGTGACGGCGAACTTGTCCCCATAGCAGCCCAACTGACATCGCAGGTCATCGACCGCGATGAACAACACGTTCATTCGTGGATTGGGGTCCGTCACCATGTGAATACCCTCCTGTTGTGTGAGCAAGATCAGCTAGACTACCTCCAGCATCTTCACTGCCTCGAAGAGCCGCACTCTGCGCGCCAGTAGCACTGACAACACAAGGACGCACACCATCAGCAGCAGGTACGCTGCACAGACACCCAACAGAGCGGGAACCGAGAACACGACGTTCATCGGTAGGATCTCTGCGAAGGTCACGCTGCCCACGCGGAAGTACGGAATCCATACATAGCTGACCGCAACGCCCAGACCTATTCCGCCCGCCAACCCAAGAAGGATCAGGGAGACAAGCTCCCATGCCAGATACCGGCTCAGGCTCCAGAAGGAGATCCCCATGGCTCGAAGCGTCCCTAGCTCGACCCCTCGCCGTTGGAGAGAGAAGAGCGTGTATAGAAGGAAGCCGGCAATGGCTAAGAGGGACGTTGCCATGAACCCGATCGAGAGAATGCCCAGGACTCCCTGGCGCCCCGGACGCGTGGCCTCGTCAGCGATGCCGCCGCGAAGAGGAAAGGACACCGAGCTGAACGGATTGATCCGGCCAAGATCCTCACGAAGACCCTCCGGGTCCGTGTCGGCTGCGGGTTGGGCCCAAACAGAGACCGGCAGTTCCATACCCACCCTACCGTGAAGATGGTCGAGATTCATCACGAACAGGGGGCCATAGGTTGGGTTCCATGTGGGGAAACGCTTGAAGCTTCCTACGACTTGGAGGGTTAGCTCAGTCTGCTTGCCAAACGTGTCCACCGTCAGGCGGACGGTGTCGCCCGGATTGAGAACGTAGCGAGTCAGCACATCTCGAGGCATCAACACACCGTTGGGGACACCTGCGAGTTGGTTCATCAACGTGCCAAGACTCTCCGTCGCGAAATCCTCACGCCAGTACGCTACATCCGCGAAACTTTGGCGATCAAGCGCGACGACGATCCCCCTCTCCAGGGATGGCGTCTGAGGCAGCCAAGCCTGGTACTTGGCCACTCTCGCCACCTGCACAACGCTCGGTACTGCGGCGTAATCCTCGACGGGGACAGAGTACCAGTTAGGCAGACGGGGTTCCGTTGATGTCGAGGATGTCGAGACCGCGCTGTCATCCTCCTCCCCGTAGTCGAGAGCCGGGTGCACGACTGCGCCTGCGCCGATCTGGTACCACATTTGATCGCTCAGATGCTGGTCAAGTGTTGCCGCAGTAGCCGAGAAGAATACCGCCAGGCTCAACGTGGTTATCAGCAACACCATGGGCCCCGCATAGAACCCGGGAGTCCGAGCCAGATGACGCACCGCCATCAGAAAGCTCACACTGCGTGTGTACTGCGCAAGTCGAGCGAAAAGGTTGACGAACCACGGCAGCACCCGAACTATCACCAATGTCATAGCCAGGATGGAGATGGTAGGTACCAGAACGAGTAGAGGGTTCTGAAATGGGTCGTTCTGTACCATCTGCGCCGTAGGGGGGGGCTGTCGCCGGAGCAGATAGGTGCCGTAGATCGCTGGGACGAGGAGTATCAGATCCAGGCCTATGCGCTGCCACCACGGTGGACGAAGCGTCCGGGCCTGCTCACTGCGGTAAGTCACCATCGTGTGGCGCGCTGCGCCAGCAGTCGGCACCGCTTGAGCTATCAGGCTGAAGGCTACAACGACGAACCCGGCGCGCACGGCGCTTGTGCTGATGCCGACCCGCTCCGCCAACGGCGGCCCGAGACTCATGAAGCTCTGGATGCCCGTGGCCATCCGACCGACACTCTGGCTGGCAGGTAACGCCAGCATCTGCGCCAACAGGCCCAGAAGAATAGCCCCGAGCAAGCTCACGCCTACCATCTGCCAACGGGTCGCCCCCCGGCTTCTGAGTGTAGCGATCTCGCGGCGACTCCGCTGAACAGCCATAGCTGCCACCAGCACGATGAAGATCAGGACTAGAGCAACAAGTGGAATGTCCAGGATGTACAGTTGGCGGCGCAGTGCCTGTGCCGCGTAGTAGTAACGCTGCAGCGCCTCCAGGGGCGACGTCATCACGACTTTCGGCACCAGGGACGAAGCACCGGCCTGGACACGCAGGATTCGAACGATGAGCGGACCAACGTCGCTCACTTGTACCTGGGTGCCGTCCATGACCAGAAACCAGACAGCCTCCGAGATATGACCGTCGGCGTAGTCGGTCACGCATCCCCTAAAGGTCGTTTCTGGCACAAGCAGGATGTCCTCGAAGGTACCCGGCTCCCGAAACCAGTAGCTGTCCGCAGGGTCCGTTGCGCGCCAGATCCCACTGATGCGGACGGGGAACTCGAGGCTCTCACGAAGGCCGGAGTTGTAGGCAATGTAGACCTCGCCGACCTGAACACCGCGCTCTAAAGCGATCGCTTCGCTGAGTAGCACTTCAACGGGTTGGTTCAATCCAGCCTCGCCGGGCAACGCGCCCTCAAGCAGAATGATGTGATCCCCGACGTCTTGCAGATACCCGATCTCAACGTTGGCAATGCGGGCGAGTGGGTTGTCGTAGGCACTGACATCCTGAGGGTAGAGCCCGAACCGCCCAGCCTTCAACCAACTGACGGAGAAGCGCTGAGGCACCTTCAGGCTGTCCGGTGCGGCCTCTTCGAAGAAACGCTCAGCCCGATCTGCCTCCTCATACGAGAGAGGATCAGCAATCGCTCCTATGTAGTGAAAGATGAAAGAGAAGGGAGGGCGTTGTTGGTCTATCAGCGGACCAGTGAGTTCCTGACGCAGCAAACGGTAGTAGACAGCATCGACATAGACCGGGACGCTCATCACCAAGACGGCCGCGCACGCCACACCAAGAACCTTTGCCAAGGTAAGTGCTGGCTGGGAAAGTAGCTGTTTGGCGGCTATCCCCACCAGTGACCATAGGCGAAACAGATCCCTCATTCAGAAATCACCAGGTTCGGCAACGGAAGGTGGGGACTGAGCGCCCACAGAATGCTCACCACAGGATCCAGTCGTAGTGTCCCTCTTAATTGCCGAAAGCCTACATGGCCGCGAGCGACTCTAGCCCCGCATCCAGGGCTGCTTCCCTGAAAGATTCGCGCTTGGCCTCAGGCAACTTCGTGCTCGGCAATCGCGGCTCTCCGCAGTCAAAGCCTACCATCCTCATTGCCTCACGGAGCGCGCCGGCGAAGCCGTACGATATCAGCACGCGGGTCAGGCGATTGGCTCTGGTCTGCAGTTCGTTGGCGCAAGCAAGATCGCCCGATGTGAAGCTGGTGCGAATCTCCCGATACACGCCGGGCATAACGTTGAGCGTCGAACCGATGTTGGCAGGAGCACCCGACATCGCGGCGAAGATGCTTTGCTCATCCATTCCCGAGAAGATGGTCCAGTTCTTGTCGCGGAGCTCAGTCAACTGCCATAGCTCGAACATGCTCGAACCCGTGTACTTGGCGCCGGCGACGTTGGGAATCCGCCTGAGTAGCTCGGTGAGAAGCGTCACGGCGTTGATCTGCCCGCCAAAGATGTAGGGCATGAACGGCAAGTCAGATGCTGCCGCCGCAACAGCCTCGTAGTGCAGGGTTACACTATCCAGCGCCTGCCGCATCGGCGGGAGCACGCTGCTGATTCCTGACGCACCCACGGATTGAGCGTGGGCCGCCAGTGCAACCGAGTCGCGTGTGGCCAGACAGCCCACGTGCGCAATCACGGGCAACCGTCCCTGAACTTGACCCAACACAACCTCGAGCGTCTTCTGCCGATCGACTACCGACATCCACAGCCCCTCACCGGTCGACCCGCAGACATAGAAACCGCCGATGCCTTTGCCTATCAGATACTCCGTAAGCTCAGGAAGGATCTCGAGATTAACACTGCCGTCCTCGGTAGTCGGTGTGATCAAAGCCGGCCAAGCACCACTGAATTCTCTCATTAGGTTTCACCTCGTCCCTGGAATACGATGACCGATACCTGTCAAGTACTTGTCTGGACTACGACCTGTTAGTCAGCACCGAGTGTGGGCAGTAGTCCGCTGTGCCCGCCACCGGCAGTCCCATCCCTGCTAAGGGCTCGATTTTCGCGGGCGTCGTGCCAAGGTGCCCGTCAGTCTCCATGTAGAAAGGGTTGGCTTCAGGGCAATCCTCATAGGCAATGCGCTGAGTTCGGTAGAATCCACCACGGGGGTTTGCGTACTCCCACACGATCTCTCCTTGGGGCGTTACCTCGAATACGCGCCCCTGATTGGTAGCCAGGGACAACGTGTTGCCGTTGGGCAGCCTCTGCATTCCGCCTGTGTTGATGCTCAGCCACTTGGAGCTCTTGTCACGGTGGTAGTATTCCCAGACCACCCTACCGGTCACGGGGTCAACCTCGACCAGACGCGTGTAGAATCGGACGATCAGCGGGTAGCCGGCATGTCCTCCATTGTCATAGATCAGGATGTTGCCATTGTCGAGCATCTTAGCGTCGTGCGGCCCAACCAGGCAATGTGCTGTCTCGTCGACGCTCTGCACGACGCAGGCTCGAGAGGCGCCCGGGGGCTTGTTCGACCACTGCCAGACGACATCGCCTGTTACCCAATCAACGATGAAAGGGAAGCTTAGATTCCGCGAGTTCAGGAGCAGGTTTCCTGGTTTGAAACGTTCATCGCCTGCGTCGGCCAACGGATTGTCGGGCAGGCTGTGAATCGTGTTGAGGTGGGCCCAGTCAAAGCCGTCGTCGTGCCCGTCGATCTCATGGATCAGGCGCCGTCCCTCGTCGCTGATGTCGAATTGGTCGTAGTGCTCGTGGCACCACCAATCCCAGACCATCTTGCCGTCGCGGTCGAAGGCCATCACATGATCATCGAGAAGCGGCACCTTGCAGATCTCGGGCACCGACATCAACTCGTTGGACATCCCGATGTATAGTCCTTCAGCCGTGGTCTGCACATCGTGGTGGAACTGCTGGCGAGCCCCGGGGCGCTTACCCTGAACACATTGCACGACATTGCCGTCCCAGTCCTGTTCCACGATATTGGCGCCATTGCTGATGAAGTGACCGTTGGCCAGCATCTCGAAGAGCTGGGATCCCGCTTTCCGTGTTGGATCTCCATACCACTTCTGCACCACCCGTCCAGACATGTCTATGAGATGCCAGTAGGGCTCGTGATCCACCGCCGCCCCCCGTACCGGATCCCACTTCCCCCGACCGTGCACGAGAGTGTAGCCGTTGTAGCACTTCTCAGGCTTGTGGACACTAACGCCCGCAGGCCAATCCAATAGGGAGTGATTGTACATAGTGCTCAGCCCTACCTTTCCACGATGGCAATAGCGCGACACCAGGAGCTGTCGATGCCCTGCGCCTTGAAGGGCAGCGCCATAAAGTAGAATTCCTTGTGGTCGATCTGGTCGAGGTCCACCAGAAACTCGACAAAGGTGCCACCCGCTCCAATGAAAATGTCGTGCACCTTGCGGCCATTGACCTTGCCTCGTCCCAGAGGAAACGTAGCTTCGCCATCGGGGTTGGGTGTCGAGTCGATGCCCAGCATCTTCACGCGATGTTCCGCGAGCCACTGCGCCGCTGCCGGCGTGATGGACGGGCGCGGCTTGCGTCCGGCCCAGCTTTCCGCGTCGGAGTTGCGGCAGATGACGATATCCCCCTCGCCGATGAGGTCGCCAAGCTCCTGTTCCAGGTATTCCGGGGTAACGTCGGGCGTCTCATCCACATTTCGCACGTCAAGCAGCAGAGCACGGCCCATGAATGCCGTCACCGGGTAGTCCGTCACGCCGGGCCAAGTCTCCGCGTAGTGAGAGCCGACCTCGACGTGACAGCCGACATGCGTGTGGGTCTTGACGTGGTAGAAGAAACAGTCGTCGCCGAGGAGATCCTTCTCCAGTTCGAAGTAGCGATTCTCGCTGGCATCGGGCACCAACTCCCAGGAGAGATCGACCACACGGTACTTGTCCATATCGATGTTGAACGCTGCCATTGCATTGTCTCCTGACGGGGTACCGGCTGGCGCGTATGGCTCGCCAGCGCGGTTGACCAACCGCTACCAGCGATGTGCTCTGTAATGAGCCCGCGCTAAGTAAGTACGCATAAGTTGATTAACAAACGGCGAATTCCTGCTAGGGTATACGTGTCCACCGACCCATGTAAGGAGATCCTATGCGTTTCGTACGCGAGCCCACGTCCGTGGAACGAACT
>Ga0180435_10001299_pt1 | contig 26253 bp, 22 predicted proteins | sample SS_ome_3_FD_132467 | JGI IMG/M metagenome (GOLD analysis project Ga0180435, IMG submission 132467) | Hypersaline lake sediment archaeal communities from the Salton Sea, California, USA - SS_3_S_1 metaG | ecosystem: Environmental > Aquatic > Non-marine Saline and Alkaline > Hypersaline >... | reverse complement strand
GCGCCATGGGACTCGTCGACAAGCTCGTCGACCCGCACAGCTCCATGCGCTGGGCCGCGCGCAAAGCCGTTCTGAAAGGCTACAGAAGCAAGGGGCCAGGCGTGCTCGCAAAGCTCAGTAACAAGGGCCCGGTGCGCAAGTTTCTTGCCGGCCAGATGCACAAGCAGACCGCCGCCAAAGCCAAACCGGCGCATTACCCGGCACCGTTCGAGCTGATTGACGCCTGGGAGCAGCATGGCGACAGCCTGGACGGGATGCTGAACGAAGAAGCCGTGCGGGTCGCCAGGCTGATCAACGGCGATGCATCGCGCGGACTGAGACACGTTTTCTGGCTGATGGACGGCATGAAATCCAGGGGCAAGGGCTCGAATTTCAAGGCGCGCCGCGTACACGTGGTCGGTGCAGGCGTGATGGGCGGCGACATCGCGGCCTGGTGTGTGCTGCAGGGCATGGAGGTGACGCTGCAGGACCGCGAGATGAAATACATCGAACCGGCACTCGCCCGCGCCGGCAAGCTGTTCAAAAAACGCCTGAAGACACCAGACCGGGTGGCCGGCGCAAAGAGCCGCATGATCGCAGACGTCGAAGGCGCCGGAATCGCCCGGGCGGACGTCATCGTCGAGGCTATTTTCGAGAACCTGGAGGCCAAGCAGGAACTGTTCAGGCGGCTCGAGGCGGAGGCGCGGCCCGATGCGATACTCGCCAGCAACACCTCGGCCATACCGCTGCGCGACATCGCCTCTGTCATGAAACAGCCGGAACGCCTGATCGGACTGCATTTCTTCAACCCGGTCGCGAAGATGCCGCTGGTCGAAGTGATTTACGAAGAAAACACCGCTTCGGCCGAAATCGAACGCGGAGCCGCATTCGCCAACAGCATCAACCGTTTTCCGCTGATGGTGAAAAGCAGCCCGGGCTTCCTGGTCAACCGCGTACTGGGGCAGTACATGCGCAAGGCGTTCAAGATCCACCTGGAGCGATCCGTCCCCAAGGAAGCGATCGACAAGGCAGCGGAAAAATTCGGCATGCCGATGGGGCCGGTGGAGCTGGCCGACACGGTTGGCCTGGACGTCGGTCTGAACGTGCTGACGACACTGGGCGGCGAGGATGCTGCGAACGAGGCCGCGATGCTCAAATCCCTGGTCGACCAGGGCAAGCTGGGCAAGAAGAGCGGCGCAGGCTTTTACACCTGGGAAAAGGGCCGCGCGAAGAAAGACTCCAGCGCCGCCGAGGGCACCAACCTGGACAGCCTGGCCGAAGAACTGATGCAGCCCTACTTCGAGGAATGCAAAGCCTGCCTGGCCGACGGCATCGTGGAGAACGCGGACGCCGTCGACGCCGGCATGGTCTTCGGCACCGGGTTTGCCCCGTTCCGGGGCGGTCCCATGTTTTACCTTGATCAACGCGGGGAGCAGGCATCATGAGCAATAAACTGCGAAAAATCGCCGTGATCGGCGGCAGCCGGGTTCCGTTCTGCAGGTCCAACACGGTCTATTTCGAAAAAAGCAACATGGACCTGCTGTCCGCGGCGCTGCAGGCCCTGATCGATCGCTACGAACTGCACGGCGAAAAGTTCGATGAACTGACCGCCGGCGCCGTCACGACGCACTCCCGCGACTGGAACCTGGCCCGCGAGGCCCTGCAGTCGACCACCATGTCCCCGCTGACCCCGGGCATCACCATGCAGCAGGCCTGCGCGACCAGCCTGCAGGGCGCCCTGCTGATCGGCGCGCGTATCGCGACCGGTGAAATCGAATGCGGTATCGCGGCGGGAACGGACACCACGTCCGATTTCCCGGTTACCTACCCGCACAAATTCGCCCGCCGCCTGGCGAAGCTGGCCACGGCGCGCAGTTTCAAGCAGCGGCTGGGTGCGCTCAAGGGCTTCAGCTTCGGTGAACTCAAGCCGGTGGTGCCTCAGAACGGCGAGCCGCGAACCGGGCTTTCGATGGGCCAGCACTGCGATCTCATGGCGCGCGAATGGAACGTCAGCCGCGAAGACCAGGACCGCCTGGCGATGGAAAGTCACCTGAAAGCGGCCAAAGCGTGGAACGAAGGTTTCTTTGATGACATCGTTACGCCCTGGGCGGGCGTCAGTCGTGACAACAACGTGCGCCCCGACAGCTCGGTCGAAAAATTGGGCAGCCTGCGCACGGTGTTCTCCACCGGCGGTGAAGCCACGATGACGGCCGGCAACAGCACACCGCTGACCGACGGCGCCGCGGCCGTGTTGCTGGCGTCCGAAGAATGGGCCGCGGCGCATGACCTGCCGGTGCAGGCCTACCTGACTGCGGGCCGCACCGCGGCCGTCGACTTCGTCAACGACGAGGGCCTGCTGATGGCTCCGACCATTGCTGTCGCGGAAATGCTGACGGCGACCGGGCTGAGCCTGCAGGATTTCGACTTCTACGAGATCCACGAGGCCTTCGCCGCGCAGGTGCTTTCGACGCTCGCAGCCTGGGAATCCGAAACGTACTGCCGCGACCGGCTTGGGCTCGATCGGCCGCTCGGCTCCATTGACCGCGAAAAGATGAACATCAAGGGCGGCAGCCTGGCGATCGGCCACCCGTTCGCCGCAACCGGTGCGCGCATTCTCGGAAACCTCGGCCAGATACTCGAAAACGCCGGGTCGGGCCGCGGCCTGATCTCCGTGTGCACCGCGGGAGGAATGGGCGTGTCCGCGATCCTGGAGCGTCCTGCCTGATAGCCGACAGCACGACCGCCGCGCCGGTTCGGCGCGGCGTGGTCAACCCATCGGCTGCTGCGGGTATGGCAGTTCAACCTTAAGGCCCGCCGCCTCCGCCGTGTTCAGCATCAGCATGGCGCGGGTCATCGGCCCGACTCCGCCGGGTACCGGGCTGATCCAGCCCGCGCGCCGGGAAGCCGCCTCGAAGTCGATATCTCCCGTTATGGTTCCGTCTTCACGGCGATTGATGCCCACGTCGACGACGATGGCGCCGGGCGCGATCCAGTCCGGATCGATGATACCGGGCTTGCCGACCGCGCTGATCAGCAGTTCGGCTGCACGCACGTGCTTTTCGAGATCGCGCGTAAACCGGTGCGTAACGGTCACCGTCGAGCCGTACACCAGCAGTTCAAGGGCCAATGGCCGTCCGACGATGTTCGATGCACCGACGATCACCGCGTGCATGGATTTACTGGCGATCCCGTAATAGTGCAGCAGCGCCATCACGCCGCGCGGCGTGCAGGGCCTCAGGCCGGGCTGGCGCAGCGCCAGCTTGCCCACGTTGAAGGCATGAAAGCCATCGACGTCCTTGGTCGATCGAATGCGGTTGGTCACCGCCGGTTCGTCGATATGGGCCGGCAGGGGAAGCTGCACCAGGATGCCGTCGATGTCCGGGTCTTCGTTCAGGTCATCGACCAGGTCCAGCAGTTCTTCCTGGCTGGTCGTTTCATCCAGGTCGAAATCACGCGCGACGATTCCCGCACGCTCGCAATCCCTGCGCTTGGCGTTGACGTAGATCGATGAGGCCGGATCGCTGCCCACCAATACGACCGCCAGGCCGGGCCGCCTGCCGCCGGCCGCGACGCTGGCCTCCACGGATTGGCGTACATTTTTGATCAGCGCGGTGCTGACGTGGTTTCCATCCAGGATCTTCGCGGCATAGGCTTCTTTCGACATGGTTTTTATCCGGGATCCAAAGGGTCTTCAGTTTGCGCTCGAAGCCATGTATTTTAGGGCAAACAGGGAGGTAATGTTATGCGCGTATACGAACACTTCTTTCGCTCCGCCGGCGGCATCAGCATGCCGATGGAACGCTGGCGGGGACAGCCCGTCCTGATCGTCAACACCGCTTCCGAAAGCCAGTGGGCCCCGCAGCTCACCGGGCTCCAGGCGCTCTACGAGGAATTCATGCCGTCCGGACTGGTCGTGATCGCCATGCCATCGAACGATTTCGGAGAGCAGGAACCCCTGGAGGGCGAAGAACTGGAATCGCAGTACCGGGAGCGCTTCGGCGTCAATTTCCCGGTGACCGAAAAAATCAGCATCAACGGCCGCTACGCGGACCGTTTTTTCATCATGCTGCGCGAGGAGTACACCTCCGAGATCCTGCCCACGGGAAATTTCTTCAAGTACCTGTTCGGCCGGGATGGCGTCCTGATCGAGCACTGGCCCGGCAACGTGCCTCCGGAAAGCGTCTCGTTCCGGGCCACCCTGCAGAGGAATGCCCTGACCGGCTGCTGCCTCTGACCGGGGCCGGGACGGCCCGAACTCAGCCGCAGACCGGGCAGGCCGGGTCCGGGCGCACCTTCATGCGGCGGAAATCCATGGTCAGTGCGTCGATGACGAGCAGGCTGCCCACCAGCGGTTCGCCGGTCTTCAGCAGGATTTTCAGCGCTTCCGCGGCCTGCAGCGTGCCGACGATGCCGGGAACCACGCCAAGCACGCCCGCCTCGGCACAGGAGGGAGGGTCGCTTTCCGTCCCGCTCTCCGGAATCAGGCAGTTCAGGCAGGGTGCTTCCCCGGGTTCCGAGGCGGGCCAGAAAACCGATACCTGTCCCTGAAAACGGGCCACGGCGCCAAATACCAATGGAATTCCGGCCGCCACGCAGGCGGCGTTAAGTGCATGGCGCGCGCGCAGGTTGTCCGTTCCGTCCACGACCACATCCCAGCCGCTGACCAGCCACTCCGCGTTACCGCTGTTGATGCGCTCGTCGATTACATCGCAGCGCAGTTCCGGGTTGACCTGCTGCAAGCGCCGCCTCGCCGCCGCGGTTTTTGGATGGCCGACGTCCTCGTCACCGTAAAGCACCTGGCGTTGCAGGTTGCTGCGCTCGACCCGGTCAAAATCCACCAGCCCGAGCGTACCCACACCGGCAGCGGCAAGGTACAGCGCGACCGGGGAATTCAGTCCGCCCAGGCCGGCAAGCAAAACCCTTGCTGACTGCAGCCTGGCCTGCCCTTTCGGCCCTACCTGGGGCAGCACGAGATGCCGCGCGAAGCGCTCGGCGTGTTCCTGGGGTACTTGTTCAGCTCGTTCGACGGGCAATCCCATGCTTTGCCAGCGGTCCAGGCCGCCGGCCACGCTGCGGGCCCCTTCGATCCCGGCGCGCCGCAAGGTCGCGGTCAGCACCAGTGAGCGTGCGCCGCCCGCGCAGATCAAGTTCACGCGCCATCCGGGGTCCTTGCCGAATCTTCTGCGCACCTGTTCCGCCGTCATTTCGAGGGCGCCGGAAACCGTTCCCGTGACGCGCTCCTCGGCTGTGCGGATATCGACAAGATCCACCCCTTCGGTCATTTCCCGCCGAGCTTGCGGCGGCGGGATTTCAAGCGCGCTTTTCAGCCCGGGTTCCATCTCATTTGCGCGATTTGCGGGTGGTGAATTTTTTCAGGCGCTTACGCTTTTCCAGCTGCCGCCGGCTCAGTGTATTGCGCCGGTCCTTGTAGGGGTTTTCGCTGCTGCGAAACTCGACGAACACGGGTGTGCCGACCAGCTTGAAGTGCTTGATGAACCGGTTGACCAGGTACCGGCGGTAGGCGTCCGGAATGGTGTCTGTCCGGCTGCCGTGAATCACGATGCGGGGCGGCAGCCGGCCGCCGGCATGCGCGTAGCGCAGTTTTGCGACCCGGCCCTGCTTCATGGGCGGCTGGTGAGCATCGAAAGCCGCTTTCAGCACCCGGGTCAGCTCGGGCGTGCTGAAATCCGTCATCGCGCTGCGCCATGAACGGTGCACCGCGTCGAGTACTTCCTGGATGCCCGATCCGTGCAGCGCCGACAGCGTGACGCGCGGCGCCCAGTCCACGTAGGTCAGCTTGCGGTCCAGTTCGCTCTTGACGCGCCTGCGGTGGTCCGGGTCGAGACCGTCCCACTTGTTCAGCGCGATCACCAGGCCCCTGCCCTGTTCGAGCACGTGGCCGATCAGCGTGGTGTCCTGGTCGGTCAGGCCCTCGCGCGCATCGAGCATCAGCAAAACGACGTGTGCGCGCTCGATCGCCTGCAGCGCCTTGATCACGCTGAATTTCTCGACCGCTTCTGTCACCCTGGCGCGGCGCCGAACGCCGGCCGTGTCGATCAGTTCATAGACCTGGCCGTCGCGTTCGAGACGGATCGTGATCGTGTCGCGCGTCGTGCCCGGCTGGTCGAAGGCAAGAACCCGGTCCTCGCCGAGCAAACGATTGACGAGAGTCGATTTGCCGACATTGGGCCGGCCGATGATGGCCAGGCGCAGCACGTCTTCATCGTCTTCGGCCGCCTCGGCTTCACCCGGCTCCGGCAGCGTTGCCGCGACGGCTTGCATCATGGCGTCGAGCCCGCGCCGGTGGGCGGCGGTTACCGGCTGCGGATCGCCCATGCCAAGCCTGGCGAATTCCGTCAAAGCCAGTTCCGAATCGAGACCGTCGGTCTTGTTCGCTACCAGGACGACCTCGCATCCTGACTTTCTCAGGCGCGCCGCGATTTCCTGGTCGTCTCCGGTCAGGCCGTCGCGGGCGCTGACGACGAACAGCACCGTGGTGGCTTCCTCGATGGCCTGCAGCACCTGCTGGGCGGTGAGGTAGTCGAGTCCCTCGGCGTTCGTGACCAGGCCGCCCGTATCGACCAGCAGGCAGGGAAGCGGGCCGACACGGGACACGCCGTACTGGCGATCCCGCGTTACGCCGGGCATGTCCGCGACCAGCGCATCGCGGGTCCGGGTCAAGGCATTGAACAGCGTGGATTTGCCGACGTTGGGCCGGCCCACGATGGCGACTACGGGGAGCATGCCCGTCACAAGCGAGCGGATCAGATCGCGGCGCCGGCGCGGTACGCGACCAGGTCCCCGTTGCGCGTCAACACGTACAGCGTCGTTCCGACAGTCACCGGCGCTCCGGCAAAACCTTTTTTACCTGCCCGCACGCGCGCGACGAATGCGCCCGACTCGACATCCAGCCAGTGCAGGTAACCTTCCATGTCTCCGACCACGACGTAATTGCCGTAAAAAGCGGGTCGCGTCAGGGAACGGTTGCTCAGGCTTTCGATCTTCCAGAACGTCGAACCGTTGCGTCGGTCGAGCAGCCACAGGTCGTCGTTGCGATCGGATATGGCCAGGCGCGTACGATCGACCACGACACCGCTGGACGATGCCACGTCCTTGAACCACAGCATCCGGCCGGAATCGGCCGCCAGGGAAACCAGGCGACTCTTGTAGCTGGATACGAGCAGGTCGGAGGCGACGATGACCATCTGGCCGCCGATATCAGCCAGCCGGTCGAGCTCGGTGCGGCCTTCCGGCGAGACGATGGTCTGGTTCCAGGCGACGCTGCCGTCCTCGATGCGCAGACTGACGACACTGCCGTCGTCGTAACCGACAAACGCGATGCCGGCGCGCACCAGCACGTCCGCGTTGCCGCGCAGGGTCAGCAGGGGAACCACGTGGTCATAGATCCACAAGCGTCGACCGTTCACTTCGTCCAGCCCGAACACGCGGCCGTCGATGCAGCGCACAACGACGACACCGTCGGCGGAAACCGGCGGCGCGAGGACTTCGGACGAAACCTGTGCGTTCCACAACTCGGTGCCATCCTCGCGATCGTAGGCAATCACGCGGCCGTCGACGGTGCCCATGTAAATGCGCTCGTCGTCCACACCGGGGCCTCCCGAGAAATCCTGCTCGGTTTTCTGCTGCCAGATCCGCGCACCGCTGCCGGCATCGAGTACGGTGAGCCGTCCTTCGTAATCGGCCGTGTACAGGCGGCCTGAGTTGTAAACCGGGGCCAGCACGAAACCGTGCTTGCCGCTGCCGTCGCCGACATCGGTCGACCAGACCTTGCGCACCTTCAGCGTTTCTTCGAATTCAACCAGTGGCGCGGGGTCCCCGGGTTCCGGATCACCCCAGCTCTTGACCCAGCTGCAACCCGGCTGGGTCAGCAGGACCAGTACGAGAATTGCAGCGAAACGCTTCACGAGCCGCTTCCGACCCCGTTAGCGTCGGCGCCCAGGGATTCCAGCTTGATGACCAGCAGGCTGCGGTCGCCGACACCTTCTTCAAGCTCGTTCAACGCCGTGCGGTAGGCGTCGATCGCCTCTTCCTGCCGGCCCTGTGCGAGCAGGATATCGCCGCGAACCTCCGCGTACCGGGCCTCGAAGCCTGAAGTGTTTTCAGCGCCTTCGAGAGTCGCCAGCGCTTCTTCCGGCAGTCCCTGGTCGAGCAGAACCCGCGCCAGGCGCTCGCGCGCCACGACACGCAAGGCTTTCGGGTAGCCGTTTTCAATCACGAATTCATACAGCCCGATGGCAAGATCCGGTTGATTGACTTCCACGCGCGCCCTTGCCATCTGCAGCGCGGCAAGCGACGCATAAGGCGAGCCGCTGTGATCGTCGCGCAGGGTCTGGAAGTTGCTCATCGCCGCGTCCATCTGTTCTTCCGAGAGCAGTTGCACCATCACGGCGAACTCGTAGGAAGCCTGCTCGCGGCTGGTCTCCTGCCAGGTCTGCCACTGCTTGAATCCAAACAGTCCGCCGAACGCGAGGACCAGGCCGATGACGATGGCGCTGCCATTCTCCTTCAGCCATTTCTTGACGACTTCGCCCTGATCATGGGCGTTGTAGGTTTCTACCATGGTGAGTTCCGAAAATTCAAACGCGCTATGGTACCACGCGCGACGCTCGTGAATGTAGCCCGAAGAACGCGCTTCAGGTTGACAGCCAGCGCTCCAGCCAGGCGGCGAGCTGTGCGACGGAAACCTGTTCCTGGGGCCGCTGTTCGCGCAGGAACTTGACCGATGCCAGCCCTGCCGCCAACTCGTCCTCGCCGAGCACGATGGCCAGCGGCGCCCCGCTGCGGTCCGCGCGCTTGAACTGCGACTTGAAACTGCCGCCGCCCAGGTTGGACTCGATACGCAGGCCCGGCAGTTCGTCGCGCAGGCGTTCCGCGAGTTTCAGGCCTTCGTTCATCGCGCCCTCCCCGGCCATTACCAGGTAGACGTGAGGCTTCTGCGCGGCCGGTTCCGAGGCACGCATCAGTTCGATCAGGCGCTCCTGGCCCAGCGCAAAGCCGACGCCGGGCCACGGTTTGCCGCCCTGGATTTCGACCAGCCCGTCGTAGCGCCCGCCGGCGCAGACCGTGCCCTGCGCGCCAAGCGCATCGGTGATCCACTCAAAGACGGCGTGACTGTAATAATCGAGGCCGCGCACCAGGCGGTGGTTGACCTCATGGGGCACGCCAAAGGAGTCGAGCAGCCCCAGGAACCCTTCAAAATAGGCCCGGGAGTTCTCGCCGAGGGTGTCAGCCAGGACGGGCGCGTCTTCCAGTACCGCCTGAACACGGGGATTTTTGCTGTCGAGGATGCGCAGCGGGTTGCGGTCGAGACGCCGCAGGCTGTCCTCGTCCAGTGCGTCCCGCCTGGCGCTCAGAAAAGCGTGCAGTTTCTCGCGGTAGGCGGCGCGTTCTTCGGCGGTGCCGAGGCTGTTCACCTCGAGCCTCAGCCCCTTCAAGTCCAGCTGTTTCCACAGGCGGCTGCACATCGCCAGCAGTTCCGCGTCGATGTCCGGGCCCTGAGCGCCGAATACCTCGACACCAACCTGGTGAAACTGGCGCGTACGGCCTTTTTGCGGGCGTTCCCGGCGAAACATCGGACCCATGTACCACAGGCGCTGCGGCGCTCCGTACAGCAATCCGTTCTGCAACGCGGCGCGCACCACTCCGGCCGTACCCTCGGGACGCAGGCTCAGCAGGTCACCGTTGCGGTCCTCGAAGGTGTACATTTCTTTTTCAACCACGTCGGTGGCATCACCGATCGCGCGCGCGAACACCTCGGTTTTCTCGACCACCGGAACGCGTATCTCTTCGTAACCGTAAGCGGAAACCACCGAGCGCACCGCTTCTTCGAGTGTGTGCCAGAGGTGCATCTCTGCCGGCAGCGTGTCGTGCATGCCTCGAATGGACTGAATGATTGAACTCACTTTGATGCTCGCTGTTTCTTCGCCGTTAATTGAAAAAGCCACCGCCGTGCGACGGTGGCCGCCGGCTTTTTACCGCTTCAGTCAATGGCTATCGGTTTTGCCGGCCCCGCTGCTTTCATCTGCGGGAGCCGTGGCCAGCAGCAGGCTGGCCACGTCGTCGTGCGTGTGCGGTTCCAGATCAACGGCTTCGCCATCCATGGTCAGGATGACTGCCGACGCGCGACCGATGGTAATGTTGAATGGTCCCTTGCCGCGGTATTCCCGGCTGCTGCCGGCGCGCACCAGGTCCATTTCCAGACGGCTTTCGTTCTCGCCGTAAATTTCGACCCAGCTGTCCGCCGAGGTCTCGATGACCAGCAGGTGTTCACCGGCCGATGCTGCGGGGTCCCGGATGGCATCCCAGGCCTCGGCAGCCGCGTCCGGACCGGCCGGCTCGGCAACGGGCTGACGCAGTACTTCGACCGCTGCGATCGAGGCATTCAGATGAGTGCGTTCCGCGCTTTCGTCTGCGCGGTCAGCAGAAACGGTTTCCGAACTCTCGCTTACGGACGTTTTTGACCGGGCCGGGGAATCGCCCTGTGAGAAGCGCACGGCCTCATGGGTAAACTGCCAGGCAAGCGCCACGATCATCACTGACGCGGCGAGGTAACCCGAAACCTTCAGCCAACGCTCGCCGTTACTGCCGTTCTCCTTGCCCTGGAAAATCGTTCGAAGCTCGGCCGCGCTGCAGTCGATATCGTCGACCTGGGAATCAAATGCTTCATCTTCGACCTCGAGGAAGCGGGCGTATTTTCGGTAGTGGCCCTTGAGGTAGATTCCGGGCACATGCTCCGTGTTGCCGGACTCGAGTGCCTCGAGCAAGTAGCGGCTGATGCCGCTGCCCTTGGCCGCCTCGCCCAGAGACAAGCCACGCTCATTCCGTTTCAGCGCGAGAATTTCACCCGGTCGCAGAGGCAGCAGTTGCTGTTGTTCCGTCATTGACGTCCCTTGTTTTCGCGTTCAGGCGATTGCATGGTGTCCGGGAATTTTTCCCATAACTCGTTTCGATACCACTCCACGCGTTCCGTATCACCCAACCGGGTTTCGATCGCGATACCCAGTTCCAGGCTTTCCGGCGTCAATTGCGATACGGCTTCGTAACGCTGCAGGAAGGCCCGCGCCTGAAGATAAGTGCCTTTTCGGTAGCTCAATTCGGCCAGTGGAAACAGAGCGGCACTCATCTTGTTATCGTAAGTTAATGATTGTCTCAGATATTTCTCAGCCTTGTCCAGATCATTCCGGGCCAGCGCGCAACTTCCGGCATTCGCCAGCGCGATGCCCGGCGTCGAGTAAAACGGGTCATCCACCGCGATCTGGAAATAACGGTCCGCCTCTTCAGAATACCCATTGCGGCACAGGAACGCGCCCAGGTTGTTATTGACGTCGCCGTCTTCCGGGTCATATTTCACCGCCAGACGAAACTCGCTCTCTGCCTTGTCGACCTCGCCGATGGTCTCGTACAGGACACCCAGCAGCGTATGGGCCGGCGCATATGTCTTGTCGAACCCGACCGACCGCTTGAGTTTTTCGAGCGCGATCTCGTACTGTCCGCGATCCATGTACTGGCGGCCCAACGCAGCGTTGGTCTCGGCCGCTTTGCGCTGTTCGTTATCCGATCGGTCCGGTGAAGAGGAGCATGCCGACAGCATCACGATCACGAGCAAGGTAAGCGTTATCCTGGTTCTAATCACGGTTCTTCATCCTTCGATACGGGCCTGCAGCATGCGGCTCCGTCGGGTGCGATCGAGCACTCTGCCGGCCAGTTGCCCGCAGGCGGCGTCGATGTCATCGCCCCGCGTTTTGCGCACGGTGGCAATCAGCCCGCCATCCATGACGATTTTCTGAAACTCGAGAATTCGCGATTCCGGCGAGCAACGGTAAACCGTTCCGGGAAACGGGTTGAACGGAATCAGGTTCAGCTTGCTTGGCAGGCGCCGTAGCAGCTTGACCAGTTTCCTGGCCTGTTCTGGGCTGTCGTTGACCCCATCGATAAGGGTGTACTCGAACGTTACCGTGCGCTTGTGCTTCTCGGAGACAAAATCCCGGCAGGCGCGCATCAACTCGGCGATCGGATACTTGCGGTTTAGCGGCACCAGCTTGACCCGGGTCTCGTCGTCAGCGGCGTGCAGTGAAACCGCCAGCGCCACGTCGATGGTGTCGCGCAGCCTGTCGATTTCCGGGACCAGGCCGGAGGTCGACAGGGTGACGCGCTTCGAGGCGAAGCCGAAGCCGAGGTCGTTGCGCATCAGGGAGATCGCCCGCACGACGGGATTGAAGTTGGCCAGCGGCTCACCCATGCCCATCAACACGATGTTGGTAATACGCCGCGTTCCATTGCGTTCATGCCCCAGGGCCCGCGCTGCCTGCCAGACCTGGCCGATGATTTCGCCCGTTTCGAGGTTGCGGTTGAAGCCCTGCGCACCAGTGGCGCAAAACGTACAGTTCAGCGCGCAGCCGACCTGTGAAGAAATACACAGGGTGCCGCGGTTGGGCTCCGGAATGAACACCGTTTCCACGGCATTGCCGCCGCCACAGCCCATCATCCACTTGATCGTGCCGTCATGTGAAACCTGCTCAGCGACGATCTCGGGCGGTTCGATGCAGGCCACCTGCTGCAGCTTTTCCCGCAGCGCGAGGCTGAGGTTGCTCATCTCGCTGAAATCGGTCACCCGTTGGTGATAGATCCACTTGAGGACCTGCTGTGCACGGAACGGTTTCTCGCCCAACCACTCGAAGAAAGACCGCATGCGGCCCTCTTCGAGATCCATCAGGTTGACGCGGTCGACCGTTCCGTTCATGACGATATCCAGCCCTGCTCAGCGTGAAACGATTTCGTCTTCGCTGAAGAACACGTCGATTTCATAGGCCGCGGTTTCCGGCGCGTCAGAGCCGTGCACGGCGTTGGCGTCGATGCTCCTGGCGAAATCGGCGCGGATCGTGCCGGGCGCGGCGTCCTGCGGGTTGGTCGCACCCATCAGTTCACGGTTCTTTGCAATCGCGCTCTCACCTTCGAGAACCTGGATCATCACCGGGCCGGAGGTCATGAACGTCACCAGGTCATCGTAAAACGGCTTGCCTTCATGCACGGCATAAAATCGCCGGGCATCGTCGACCGTCAACTGCTTCATCTTGGCGGCGACAATTTTCAATCCGGCTTGCTCGAAGCGGCTGTAAATCTCGCCGATGACGTTTTTCGCCACCGCGTCCGGTTTGACGATAGACAGGGTTCTTTCAATAGCCACTTAAAGACTCCTTGTAAATATATGAAATAAATATGTTTTATAAAAATCAAAAATTCAAGCTCGTGGGCTTGGCACAATTGATTAATTTTAAGGATTCGGCCGCTGCGGCGCAATCGCTCACTGCCCCGTCTTGCCCTTCGAATGGTGCGCCCCTATGATGAGCCGCAAGCGGATTTTTCACTGACCCAGGCGGCGCCCGCAGGAGAGACTCGAATGGATACCGTTTATCTTTTCATCCTCGTTCTGACCCTCCTGGTCCTGGCTTACAAGCGCGTGCCGCTGCTGGTCGCGATGCTGTTCATGGTGGTCGTGACCGTTCTCTGGACCTGGTTCCGCATACCGCTCGATGTACCGAGCTGGTTCCGCTGGTCGAACGGAATCATCGCCACCGTGCTGCTGGGCTTTTCCATCACACCGCTGCGCCGCCTGCTGATCAGTGACCGGCTGTTCAGCATATTCCGCAAACTCCTTCCCCGCATCTCGGAAACGGAACAGGAAGCCCTGGATGCCGGGACCGTCTGGTGGGATGCCGAAATCTTTTCCGGGCGGCCGCGCTGGAAAGAGCTGCTGAAGGTACCGGCCCCCTCTCTCACCGAGGAGGAGCGCGCTTTTATCGACGGCCCCGTGGAAGAACTCTGCCGTCGCCTGCACAGCTGGGAGATCAGCGAGGAACGCCGTCGCCTGCCCGATGAACTGTGGGACTTCATTCTCGAAAAACGCATGTTCGGCATGATTATCCCGAAAGAATACGGCGGGCTGGGTTTTTCGGCGCAGGCCCATGCCGAGGCGGTCATGAAAATCGCCTCGCGCAACCTGACCGCCGCGATCACGGTCATGGTTCCCAACTCCCTCGGCCCCGGCGAACTGCTGCTGCACTATGGAACGGAAGAACAGAAAAACCACTACCTGCCGCGCCTGGCGAGCGGCGAGGAAGTCCCCTGCTTCGCGCTGACGTCATCCACCGCGGGCTCAGACGCCGCCGGCAGCATGGTCGACACGGGCGTCGTCTGTGAACAGGAAGTCGACGGCAAAAAGGTGCTCGGCTTTCGGCTGAACTGGAACAAGCGCTACATCACGCTGGCTCCGGTCGCGACCTTGCTCGGGCTTGCATTCAAGGCGCAGGACCCGGACGGACTGCTCGGTTCAAAAAAGGAACTGGGCATCACCTGCGCGCTGGTGCCGACCGATTTGCCCGGCGTGGAAATCGGCGATCGTCACCTGCCGGTCGGCGCCACGTTCATGAACGGCCCGACACGCGGCAGCGACGTGTTCATTCCGCTGGACCAGGTCATCGGCGGACAGCAGTGCATCGGCCTGGGCTGGCGCATGCTGATGCAGTGCCTGGCCTCCGGAAGAGCGATTTCCCTGCCGGCCACGGGCGCCGCAGGCGGCAAGATGGCCGCTCTGATGTCCGGCGCCTATGCACGCATCCGCAAGCAGTTCGACATGCCGATCGGGTTTTTCGAAGGCATCCAGGAGCCCCTGGCGCGCATTGCCGGGCGCACCTACCGCATGGATGCGGCGCGTCGGCTGACCCTGGTTGCGCTGGACCAGGGCGAACGCCCCGGCATCCTCTCGGCCATACTCAAATATCACCTCACCGAGGCGAACCGCCAGTGCATCAACGACGCCATGGATATCCACGGCGGCAAGGGTGTCAGCACCGGTCCGGGGAACTACCTGTCGCACGCTTACGAATCCCTGCCCATCGCGATCACCGTGGAAGGAGCCAATATCCTGACCCGCTCCCTGATCATTTTCGGACAGGGCGCCGTCCGCGCCCACCCCTGGCTGCTCAAGGAGATGACGTCGGCGCGTGATCCGAGCCCGGGCGCACGCAAGACCTTCGACCGCGCGCTGTTCAAACATGTCGGATACGCCATCAGCAACCTCGTGCGCTCGCTGATGCTGGGCCTGACGCGCGGCGGCGCGACCCGGCCGCCCGTCAAGGGGCCGACGGCTCACTATTTCCGCAGCATGACCCGCATGGCCGCAGCTTTCTGCTTCGTTTCCGACCTGGTGCTGGTGGCGCTGGGCAAAAACTTCAAATTCCGCGAAATCCTGTCCGGCCGCCTGGCCGATGCGCTGATCCACCTGTACCTGGGTTCCGCCGTGCTGAAGCGTTTCGAAGACGACGGCAGGCCGGAAGAAGACCTGCCGCTGCTGCAGTGGGCCATGGATGACAGCCTGTACACGGTGCAGGAAAGTCTGCGCGGCGTTCTGCAGAATTTTCCCATACCGTTCGCAGGCGGCGTCGTGAAGTGGCTGCTGTTTCCCTACGGACCCAGTTATCGGCCACCGACCGATCGCACCACGAAGGATGCCGCGGCCATCCTGCTCAGCGAAAACGAATCCCGTGACCGGCTCGTTTCCGGGGTCTATGTCTCGGACCAGGAAGACGCCTGCGGCCAGGTGCACACCGCGTTCCACCTGGTGCTGATGGCCAGCCGTGCGGAAAGCGCCGTCAAGAATGCCCTGAAGCAGCCCGTCACCTGGGAGAATCACCGGGAACTGGTACAGAAAGCCGTCGAGAGCGGTGTCATAACCGAGGAGCAGGCAACCACCGTCCGCCTGGCCCAGGAGGCGGCGCGCGCGGTCATCGAAGTAGACGCCTTTCCGCGCGACGCGGTCGAGAATCCCTGTGGTAACCCGGCGGACAACTGAAGGCCGATGCCGTTCGAAGCCTGCGAAACCCATCCGCATTTTCGTTATACTCGCGCAGACACCGGGCAACCATTGAACCGGCTGAGCAGCAGGGACACTTAACGTGACAGAAAATCGCCTGCACCGATTGCAGGAAGCACAGGCCGTCGTAAACCACATCCTCCTGGGTAAGGATCGCCAGGTGAACCTGGCTTTCTGTTGCCTGCTGGCCAGGGGTCATCTCCTGATCGAGGATGTCCCCGGGGTCGGCAAAACGACCCTCGCGCACGCGATGGCCCGCGTCATCGGCACGGATTACCAGCGCATCCAGTTCACCAGCGACCTGCTGCCCGCCGATATCCTGGGCGTATCGATATACAAGCGCGAAAAAGACCGCTTTGAATTTCACCCCGGCCCGATTTTTTCGCAGGTGATACTGGCAGATGAGATCAACCGCGCGACTCCGAAGACGCAAAGTGCCCTGCTGGAGGGCATGGCCGAGCGCCAGGTCACGATCGAAAACGAGACGCACCGCCTGCCTGATCCGTTTTTCGTTATGGCAACGCAGAATCCGCTGGACCTGATCGGCACCTTTCCCTTGCCCGATTCGCAACTGGATCGCTTCCTGCTGAGTTTCTCCATCGGCTACCCGGACCCGGCCGCGGAGCGTTCGCTGCTGATTTCCGAGGACCGGGCGAAGATGCTGGCCGGCACCGAGCAGATGCTCACGCCGGAAGAAATCCGCGCGCTGCAGGCCGATTGCGATGCGGTGCACGTGAGCGACAACCTGCTCGACTACGTGCAGACACTGCTGGGCGAAACACGGGACGAGCGGTGGTTCGAATCAGGACTTTCTCCGCGAGCCGGTCTCGCGCTGCTGGCCGCCAGCCGGGCACATGCCTTCCTGGCCGGCCGGGACCACGTGATACCCGAGGACGTCAAGAGCGTATTTCCCGCGCTGGCCCGGCACCGGCTAAGTTCATCCGGTTTCAGCCAGGACGTCGGCAACCAGGTTCGGGAGCTCCTCGAGCAGGTACCCATTCCCTGAGGGCCGTGAATACGACCGCCCTCACCGGCTTCGACTCCGTCACCAGTCGCCTGGACCGCTGGCTGATGGACCGCGTGCGCACCCGCCGCGGCATCACCGCCCTTCCGCATACGCTGGAATACCGGCACATCTTCGTGATGCCGAGCCGCTTCGGTTTGTGGTTCGGCGTCCTGCTCGCGCTGACCCTGGTCGGCGGCTTGAACTTCAATAACAACATGACGCTGATGCTGGGGTTCCTCCTGTCCTCGATCGCTCTGCTCACCTCGCTGCTGGCTTATCGCAACATGGCTGGGCTTGGCGTGCACGGCATCATCGCCAAGCCGGTATTTGCCGGGGAAATCGCAAAATTCCGGGTCATGCTGCGCAATAACGACGATCACAACCGCTTTGCCGTAACCGCGTTTACCGATGAAGGCCGCGATTGCGGCGATATCGGCCCGCAAAGCACGCGCGCACTGGAGATCCCGCAGCAGACCGCCTTGCGCGGCTGGATGGAAATGGACCCGTTCCGGCTGGAAACCCGCTTTCCGCTGGGCCTGTTCCGCGCCTGGTCCGTCGTGGTGCCGCGAACCCGGTGCCTGGTTTACCCGGAACCGGCGACGAACGCGCCCGAACTGCCCAGGTTGGGTCGTGGTGACCAGGGTGCGACGCGCCGCGGCGAAGGCGATGATTTTCACGGATTGCGCGAATACAAGCCAGGCGACCCCCTGCGCCAGATCGCCTGGCGCACCAGCGCACGGCACGAAAAGCTCTACTCACGCCAGATGGAAAACCCCAGCGAGGAATCCTGTGAGCTCAACTGGTACCTGATGGGTGGGGGCGACACCGAAAAGAAGCTGTCCATCCTGACGGCATGGATCCTGCGCGCGGAACGACTCCAGATCCCGTACAGTCTCGAAATGCCGGGCGCCGCGCTGCCTGCCGACCTGGGCGAAGAACACCGTGATGCCTGTCTTGAAATCCTCGCTCTGTTTGAAAGATGAACGGCCTCTCGACCAACACCATGCGCTGGGTCATCGCCACGTTCACGGTGGCCCTCCTGCCGCAGTTGATCCGCATGCCGCCCATCGTGGCCGTGTTTGCGCTGGCGCCGCTGGCCTGGCGGCTTGCTGCCGACGCTCAGAACTGGCCGCAGTTGCCGTCGTGGATCAGGCACGGGCTTACCGCCCTGGCGCTGGCCAGCCTGTTCTTTTCCTACGGCAACCTCTCCGGCCGCCGCGCCGCCGTGAGCCTGCTCGCGGTGATGCTGGCGATGAAACTGATCGAGTGCTATCGCATTCGCGACGCACGCCTGATCGTCAGCTTCAGCCTGTTCCTCTGCGCCACCCAGTTCCTGTTTGTACAGAAAATCATCATGCCGTTCTATGGCGCGGTCGTGGTTCTGCTCGCCATGGCCGCGCTGGTGCACCTGCAGCGCGCCGAAACCTGGCTGCACAGTGGCGAACAGCCGCCGAAAATACGCGCATCCGTCGCCTCCGAACTGGGTTTCAGCGTGCGGCTGCTGGCGTTGGCCATACCGACCGGCCTTGTTTTCTTCCTGCTGTTCCCGCGGCTTTCCAGCCCGCTCTGGGGTATTCCCGAAACGACGCTCGACTCCAAGAGCGGACTCTCCGACTCGATGACCCCGGGCAGCATCCAGGAACTGTTCATGGACGACAGCCCGGCGTTTCGCATCAAGTTCGACGGCCCTGTTCCCCCGCCGTCTGAACGCTACTGGCGCGGACCGGTGTTCTGGGATTTTGACGGGCAGACCTGGCGCGACAGTTTTTACAGCCGCCACCTCGAGGCGGCCGCGCTTCCGGACGACAGCGGAGCGGGCGTCTATCGATACACGGTCCAGCTCGAGCCCAACGAGCGCAAATCCCTGTTCGCGCTGGACTATCCCACCGCTTCACCGCAGAACTCGACCATCATGATGGACTTCCGGATCGTGCGCCGGGACCCCGTGCTGCAGCTGTTCGAATACGAGATGGTCTCGAACCCGGATTTCAGGGACCAACCCGAGTCGCTGGCCTACGAGCTTCGGCTGACCGCTCTGGATCTTCCCGAGGATTTCAACCCCCGCACGCGGCGCTTGATCGAGAACTGGCGCGAGGAAGGCCTGCCGGACCGGGATATCGTCGCGCGGGCCTACCGGTACTTCAGCCGGGACCCGTTCCGTTACACGCTGAATCCGCCCCTGCTGGGGCGGCACACGGTGGATGAATTCCTGTTCGACAGCCAGGCCGGCTTCTGTGAGCACTACGCCTCCTCGTTCGCGGTGATGATGCGCATGGCGGGCATTCCCGCGCGCATCGTGACCGGTTACATGGGCGGTTTTTACAACGAAGCGGGCGGATACATGCTGGTGCGCCAGTCCGATGCCCACGCCTGGGCGGAGGTCTGGCTGCAAGGCGAAGGCTGGGTCGCCGTTGACCCGACAGCCGCGGTCTCACCCTCGCGCATCGAACGCGGCTCGCTCAGCGCGGTCGAGGGGCCGCGTTTCATGCTCGATTTCCCCTGGCTGCGCGACATGAAAAACAGTGTCGATATCGTTCAGCAGCGCTGGAACGACTGGGTCATCGAGTACGGTGCGCGCCGGCAGGCGGAGCTGTTTGCCGGGCTCGGGCTGAAATCGATGACGCCCGGCACACTGATCCTGGTGCTCGTGCTCGCCCTCTCCGTGAGCACCGCGATCGTCGTGCCGATCGTACTGCGTATCCGCGGGCCGGCGGAAAAAGACCCCGCACGTCGCGCCTGGATGAAATTCCTGAAGTTGCTGGAAAAATCGGGTTTCAAGGCATCGCTGGCGCTGGGCCCGATGGAGGTCGCCCACGAGGCCTCGCTTGCATTGCCTGAACACCGCGACATCATCGGCCGGATCGCGGCGCTCTATTCGCGCTGCCGCTATTCACCGTCACCGCCGCCGGTCAGCCAGCTGGAACGGGCGGTAGGCATATTCAAGTCAAAAAAAAGCCGTATCAGGTAAAATAGGGTCAAGAGTTTCAGATCTTCAGCCACCGAAGAGGATAACGCCATGCGCCTGCTTGCCGTTCTAAGCCTGACACTGGCCGTCGCTTCCTGCACGACGGTGCCGGAACAGATCCAGGGCGAATTTTCCAGCGTATCGCCGCGCATGGCGGGCACGGCGTCGATCGGCTCTTCGGTGCGCTGGGGCGGCCTCATTCTGAGCGCTTCCAACCTCGGCGACCGCACCTGTTTCGAGGTGCTTTCCCGCCAGCTCGACCGCTACCTGCGACCCGAGCAGGAAGATTTCAGCAACGGTCGTTTCATTGCCTGCAAGGACGGTTTCCAGGACCCGGTGGTGTTCGGCAAGGGACGCGAGATCACCGTGACCGGCGTGATCCGGAACATCCGCGTGGGCAAAGTCGAAGAGTTCAGCTTTCAATACCCCGTGGTCGATGTCGATAACCTGGTGCTGTGGGAAAAACGCCGGCAGGTTGTGGTCTACCGCGGCTATCACAGTCCGTGGTATTACTCTTCACCGTGGCGCTACCCTTACCCCTACTGGGGATTTCACCACCCGATGGGCGGGACGTACGGTTGGGCCGAACAAAGAAGCCTGCTGCCGGATCCGTCCGTCGTGAACAGTGAAGACGCTGCAGAAAGCGACGGAAACGATCCGCGATGAGCGGGTTTCAAGGCCTGCCCGATGACTTTTTTCGTTTTTTTGAAGAACTGAGAAAAAACAACGACCGCGACTGGTTCAACGACAACAAGGCGCGTTACCACGAATCGGTCGTCGATCCGGTCAGCGAGTTCATCGTCTGCATCGCGCCGCAGCTCAAAAAAATTTCGCCGCATTACATCGCCGATCCGCGCCCGCACCGCGGATCGATGTTTCGAATTTACCGGGACACGCGATTTTCCCGGGACAAAACGCCGTACAAGACCTACGCGGGCGTGCAGTTCAGGCACGAGGCGGGGCGCGATGCGCACGCGCCGGGTTTTTACCTTCACCTGGACCCGGACGGCCTGTTTTTCGGCGGCGGTGTGTGGAAACCGCCGGGTCCGGTGCTCAACCGCATCCGTAATCACATCGTCGACAATGCGCGCAGCTGGAGCCGGATCCGTAACGCGAAAAAACTGCAGGCCTCCGGCGGTATTCGCGGAGAAGCGCTGAAACGACCGCCGCGCGGGTTCGACGCGGAACACCGGCACATCGACGATCTGCGCAAAAAGAGTTTTTTCGTTGCCGTGGAGACGCCCGCGAAACAGGCCCTCGAAGCCGGTTTCATCGACGAGGTCGCCGCGGGTTTCCGCCTGGCCGCGCCGATGGTGCGTTTCATCAGCGGCGCGCTGGAGCTTCCATTCTAAGCGGAGCATCATCATGACCTGGCTGACCGTCATCCTGCTCCTTGCCCTGCTTGTCTGGGCCGTGTGGACCTATAACCGCCTGGTCCGGCTCAGGAACCAGGTCAACGAGGCCTGGGCCGGCATCGACGTGCAGCTGCAGCAGCGTTACGACCTGGTCCCCAACCTGCTGTCCACGGTCAAGGGCTACATGAAGCACGAATCCGGCGTGCTGGAGCGCGTGACCCGCCTGCGGGCAAACCCGGACCTGGAAATAGCCGAGCGGGCCGGACAGGAGTCCGGTCTGTCCCGCTCCATCGGCCGCCTGTTCGCGCTGGCCGAGGACTACCCGGAGCTGAAAGCCAGCGAAGGATTCCGGCAGCTGCACGACAGCCTGGTCGAAATCGAGGATCAGCTGCAGTTTGCGCGGCGTTATTACAACGGCAGCGTGCGTGACAACAACAACCTGGTCGAAGGCTTTCCATCCATGCTGGTGGCAGGTCCTTTCGGTTTCCGCAGCGCCGCATTTTTCGAGATCGAACTGGCCAGCCGGCGTGAGGCGCCAACGGTCAGCCTGGAGACGCCATGAGCCTGCGAACCCTCACCGCTCTGCTGTTTTTCCTGGCATCCGCGGCGGTCGCGGACGAACGCATCCTCGACTACCGTTCCGATATCGAGGTCCATGACGACGGCTGGCTGACGATTACCGAAACCCTGCGTGTTCAGGCCGAAGGTCAGCAGATCCGGCGCGGGATTTACCGTGATTTTCCCACGCGTTACCGTGATCGCCTCGGCAACCACGTCAAGGTCGAGTTCCAGCCTGTTGCAGTATTGCGCGACGGCGCCAGTGAGCCCTGGCACACGGAAGAACGGTCGAACGGGGTGCGCGTTTACGCGGGCAGCGCGGACCGCTTGCTGCCGCCCGGCATTTACGAGTACCGGCTGAAATTCCGCAGCAACCGGCAGCTGGGTTTTTTTGAGCAGCAGGACGAACTGTATTTCAACGCGGTCGGAACCGGCTGGGCATTCCCGATCGACCGCGCTGTGGTAACGGTAACGTTTCCATTCACGCTGCCCGAGGGTGAAGTCGAGATCGGCTCGTACACGGGCGGTTACGGAGCGAAGGGCTCCTACGCCAGCGGCATCAAGACCGGCCCGAACACCGTTCGCTTCGAAACGACTCACCGCCTGGCGCCGCGTGAAGGCCTGACCATCGTGGTCACCTGGCCGAAGGGACTCGTTGCCGAACCCGGCGCTACTCAGAAGGCCCGCTGGTTTTTCAGCGACAACGGCGCCGCGCTGGTGCTGGCGATCGCGCTGATCGGCGTGTTCGCCTGGTACTACGCCGCCTGGAACCGGGTCGGACGGGATCCCCGCAAAGGCGTGATCTTTCCGCGCTACCGGCCGCCAAAGGGGCTGTCCCCGGCGGCCTGCCGCTACGTGCTCTCGATGTCCTTCAACAACGATGCATTCACCGCAGCCATTATCAGCCTGGCCGTGAAGGGGCAGCTGGAAATCGAGGAAAACAGCAAAAAGTTCACCCTTCGACGCAAGGCGGGCGAACCGCTGGCGCCGCTGTCCCCGGGCGAACAGGCGGTTCTGGACGAGTTGCTTCCGACGGAATATTCCAGCCTCGAGATGGACGACGAGAACCACGAAAGCTTCCAGGCAGCGCAGAATGCCCTCGCCGGAAAATTGAAAAAGGAATACCGTGGACGGCTGTTCAACCTGAACGGCCTGTACCTGGTGGGCCCGATCGGGCTGTCGGTCGGCGCGGCCATCGTCGCTGCCTTCCTGGAGAGCGGGCCGGCGGTCTGGATCGGCTACGCCGTGCTCACTCTCGCCCTGCATCTTCTGTTCGCTCTGCTGATGCGCGCACCGACACCGGCCGGGCGCATGGTCATGGACGAGATCGAAGGCTTCAGGATGTACCTGGGCACCGCCGAGAAGGACCGCCTGGACCGCATGCGTTCACCCGAACTGACACCCGAGGTATTTGAAGCCTTTCTGCCCTTTGCCTACGCCCTCGGGGTCGAAAACAAGTGGTGCGACCGCTTCGCCCGTGAAATGCCGCGCGAGATGCGCGCTGGCGCCCCCTACAACCCGGCCTGGTACCACGGGCACATGCAGGGCATCGGCGCACTGCATCACCTCGGCAGCAACTTCAGCAGCTCTTTCTCCAGCGCGATCGCCTCGGCTGCCACGCCGCCCGGTTCGTCTTCCGGCGGCGGTGGTTTTTCCGGTGGTGGAGGCGGCGGCGGCGGCGGCGGCGGCTGGTAGCCAGCATTTTCCACAGACTCTCCTTTCCTGCGTCATCCCGGAATTTGGCGAAAGACTTTTCTTGCCTGCGTCATCCCGGAATTTGGCGAAAGACTTTTCTTGCCTGCGTCATCCCGGAATTTGGCGAAAGACTTTTCTTGCCTGCGTCATCCCGGAATTTGGCGAAGCCAAATATCCGGGATCTCCCAGACAACAACCCAAACAGGCACCGCATCAAGGTATTTGACATCCCCTGCAGTACTGTATAAATTTACAGTATTGTTGAAACGCAGCCTGTGCCATGAGCAAAGAACGCTTTACGTCCCGTCAAAGAGAAATTCTGAACTTTATATCGGAATTTATTGAAAAACATAAGTTTCCTCCTACCCGTTCGGAGCTTTCCCGGCATTTCGGCTTTCGTTCGCCCAACGCGGCGGAGACGCATTTGCGGGCGCTGGAGAAAAAAGCCGCCATCGGCATCGAGCGCGGCGTTTCCCGCGGCATCACGCTGCTTCCGCTGGCCCTGGCCGAGGTGCCCGGCTCCGTGAACCCGGCGCTGCCGTTGATCGGTCGCGTCGCCGCGGGCAGCCCGGTGCTGGCGCAGGAAAACATCGAGAACGAGTACCGCGTGGACCCGGGCCTGTTTCCGCGCAAGCCCCATTACCTGCTGCGGGTAACGGGCATGAGCATGCGGGACGCCGGCATCCTGGACGGCGACCTGCTGGCCGTGCACCGCACGCCCGAGGCCCGCAACGGTCAGATCGTGGTCGCCCGGCTGGACGACGAGGTCACCGTGAAACGCTTTCGCCGGGATGGCAAGCGGGTCAGCCTGTTGCCGGAAAACCCGGAGTTCGAAGCAATCGAGGTCGACCTGGCCCGCCAGCACCTGGCCATCGAGGGGCTCGGCGTCGGTGTGATCCGGCCGGCGCTCTGACCGGCCTGGCCGACCGCCACACCCGTGAACACCCATACCGCTGGTCTTTTTTTCTCTCTCGACCTGCCCGCGGCGCCGTATACCCCTTTCCAGGGGACGCTCAAGCCGTCCATGGGCGCTCTTCGGTTGTTCCCGACAACCGAAGCCCCTGTAAAGGGGTATACGGCACCACGGCCTTCACCAGGATTTTCAGGCACTGCACGGCAAGCAGGCAAAACCATAAACGTAGACCGAAAACGATGCCCTGGCCCCGGAGTCCTTGCTCCAGGGGCGTACGAGACCTGGATGGTCTCGTACCGAGCGATACAGGAATGTACGCCTTGTGCGAGCGTCCGCTGGAGCAAGGTTCCGGGGTCAGGGTCGCATCAGCAAGCCAAGTTCAAGTGACACATGCAGAAAAGCGCCCTGGACAAACTGCTCGCGACCACGCCGTCACTGTGGAAAGGCCGCCGCCCCAACCATGCGCAGCATACCCTGCCTTCAGGCCACGCCAACCTGGACGCCCGCCTGCCGGGTGGCGGCTGGCCGGTGGGCGCGGTAACCGAACTGATCACGCCGCACCCCGGCCTGGGCGAACTCAGCCTGCTGCTCCCGGCGCTGGCGGAAATGGGCCGCCGGGGGCAATGGCTGCTGTTCGTGGATCCACCCTGGGTTCCCTACCCGGCCGCGCTGCAGGCGCAGGGCCTGTCCCTGGAACGGCTGCTGCTGATCCGCACCCGCGACGCATCCGAATCCCTGTGGGCCTGCGAGCAGGCGCTGTGCAACGGCCGCGGCGGCGCCGTCCTGGCCTGGCCGGAACGCATCGGGTTCACCCGCCTGCGGCGCCTGCAACTGGCCGCGCAGGAAAACGGCAAAAGCGCTTTTCTTTACCGGCCGCGGGAGGCCCGGGAGCAGGCCTCTCCGGCCGCGTTGCGCCTGTTTCTCGAAACCGAAGAAGACCAGTGCGGAACCCGCGTTTCCGTGCTCAAGTGCCGCGGCAGCCACCCGTCGCCGCCAACCCGGCTGCGGTTATCAACTTTTGCGAATCCCGCCGGCGACACTGGCGGCCATGAAACACTGTCTCCCGCCGCGTCCCGAACCCTGCTGGCTGGCCATACGCCTGCCGCACCTGGCCCTGGACCTGCACACCCGCGGGCAGAACGCGAGGTCGTCGGCCGTGGCGGTGACCGCGTTCGACCAGGGCCGCGAACGGATCATTGACTGCAACCCGGCCGCGCGGGCCGGGGGCGTACGATCCGGCATGCCGGCGCCGTCGGCGCTCGCCATCCTGTCCGGCCTGCACCTCGCGGCACGCGATGAAGCCATGGAGCAGCAAGCGCTGGAGCGCCTGGCCTCCTGGTGTTACCAGTACAGCAGCCAGGTTTGCATACCCGGCGACCGCAGCGGCCTCTTGCTGGAGGCCCGCGCCAGCCGCCGGCTGTTCGGAAAACCGCAGGCGCTGGCGGCACGCCTGGAAAGGGAGCTCGGGCAACTCGGCTACCACGCCCAATGCGGCTCGGCGCCCACGCCGGAATCCGCCTGGCTGGCGGCGGGTGAGCATTTGCATGTCGGCTCCCGGGCTGCGCTTCGCCCGCAGCTGGGCATGCTGCCGCTGGAGCGGCTGCCGCTGGAAAGCAGCTGCATCGAGGCCATGACGCGCATGGGCTTTCGCCGGCTTCTGGACATCCTGCGCCTGCCGCAAAGAACACTGACCCGGCGGTTCGGCCCCGGCCTGCCCGACTACCTTGCCCGCTTGCTGGGTACCCAGCCCGACCCTTTGACGTTCTACCGCCCGCCGCAGCGTTTCTCCACGCGGCTCGATTTACCGGCAGCCATTCATTCGCGCCAGGCGCTGCTCTTTCCGCTGAAACGCCTGCTCGGCGAACTCTGCGGCGTTCTGCGCGGCGCCGACTG
>Ga0180435_10001298_pt1 | contig 26270 bp, 22 predicted proteins | sample SS_ome_3_FD_132467 | JGI IMG/M metagenome (GOLD analysis project Ga0180435, IMG submission 132467) | Hypersaline lake sediment archaeal communities from the Salton Sea, California, USA - SS_3_S_1 metaG | ecosystem: Environmental > Aquatic > Non-marine Saline and Alkaline > Hypersaline >... | reverse complement strand
TTTCTTGATGGTGGAGGAGAACGTAAATGCCGAACTCTCTCGCAAGCGAGTTGAATGACAGAATGTGCCGGGACGCGCCCTTTGCCTACGAGATGCTGTCGGAACTGGGCAAGGAACTGTATTTTCCGAAGGGCATCCTGACACAGACCGCCGAGGCCAAGCAGAAGGCGAAACACATCAACGCAACTATCGGCATGGCCAAAGAGGGCGATGTGGTAATGCACCTGCCGTCGGTAATGAAGCATTTCGAAGGGCTGGAGCCGGATGACGTGCTGCCGTATGCGCCCTCCACAGGACTGCCGGAACTGAGGGCAAGGTGGCGCGAGGGGCTCCTGCAGAAGAATCCATCGCTGGAACGTAAGCCGCTTAGTCTCCCCGTCGTTACGAACGGTGTGACTCACGGATTGAGCATTATCGGTGATATGTTCGTCGACCCCGGCGACGCGGTGCTCCTGCCCGACAAAGTCTGGGGCAACTACAACATGGTTTATGGGATCCGGCGAAGTGCAGAAATCCTCAAGTACCGATTCTTCGGCAAGAACGGCGGATTCGACGTGGATGGATTTCGTCAAACGCTCCTGGCGAACGCCGAGCGTGGCACACTCGTCGTCTTGCTGAACTTCCCTAACAACCCGACTGGCTATTCCGTGACAGTGCGAGAGGCCGATGGCATTGCCGAAGCCGTGCTCGCTGTCGCGGACGCCGGATGCAACGTGGTCGCCGTCTGTGACGACGCCTACTTCGGGCTATTCTACGAAGACGAGTGCTTGAAGGAATCGGTTTTCGCTCGGCTCGTCGGTCTTCACGAGCGCGTACTCGCCGTCAAGCTCGATGGTGCAACCAAGGAGGATTTCGTCTGGGGGCTAAGAGTCGGGTTCATCACCTACGCCCTCGCTGATGGAAACGATGATGTCTACGAGGCGCTCGAGAAAAAGACCGGAGGGGCGATCAGAGGTTGCATTTCGAACTGCTCTTTCGCTTCACAGAACATAATGCTGCGCGCCATGTCGGGGCCGTCGTACGGCGAAGAGAAGAAGCAGAAGTTCAGGATACTCAGGGCAAGGGCGCTGAAAGTGAAAGAGGTGCTCTCAAGAGAACGGTATCGCGAAGTGTGGACACCATACCCGTTCAATGCCGGCTATTTCATGTGCCTGCGGATGACACACGTGAACGCGGAAGAATACAGGCTTCGATTGCTGGACAAATACGGCATCGGCGTCATCTCGGTCGGCGATACAGATATCAGGGTGGCCTTCTCGTGCGTGGAGGAACACAAGATCCCGGAGCTCTTCGAGCGCATGTGTGAATGTGCAAAAGAGATGTCTTCGTAGAGAAGGACGCTATGACTCGTCAGAGAATGGATATTCGGATTGCGTACGGTGTACTTCAAAGTTCGGAGAGGAGGCGAATATGTGTGGAACCGTGATGCAGGAGTCATTACTGAGCGAGATCCCGCTGGTTGGACGAGGGAAGGTGCGCGACATCTACGACTTGGGCGACCGCCTGCTGATCGTCGCGACCGACCGGATTTCTTGCTTCGACGTCGTACTGCCCACGCCCATTCCGGACAAGGGCCGCGTGTTGACGCAGTTGTCCCTGTTTTGGTTTGAGAAAACGGGGCACATCATCCGGAACCATCTGCTCACGTCGGACCTCTCTGCGGTGATCACTGATCCGGATGAGCTTGCACTCCTTACAGGCAGGGCGATGGTCGTGACAAAGGCCAAGCCCGTGCTGGTGGAGGCCATTGTCAGGGGCTACTTGAGCGGTTCGGCTTGGAAGGAATACGGCCAGCACGGCACGGTGTGCGGCATCAGCCTGCCCGGCGGCCTTTGCGAGTCCGAGAAGCTGCCAGAGCCGATGTTCACACCTTCCACGAAGGCGGAACGCGGCCTGCACGACGAGAACGTCTCGTTTGAACGGGCTTCCGATCTCATCGGCCCCGAACTGGCCGACCGTGTCCGCGACGCCAGCCTGGGCCTGTATGGCTTCGCCGCGCAACTTGCCGCCGAGCGCGGGATCATCATCGCCGACACCAAGTTCGAGTTCGGCCTTGTGGGCGACGAATTGATTCTGATTGATGAGGTCCTGACGCCGGACTCGTCGCGGTTCTGGCCAGCCGACCGATACGCACCAGGCGGGCCCCAGCCCAGCTTCGACAAGCAATATGTGCGCGACTACCTCGACAGCATCGGGTTCAACCGCACGCCTCCGGCACCGGAATTGCCCGACGAGGTCGTCCAGAAGACATCCGGGAAATATCAGGAGGCCCTCAAGACGTTGACGGGCGAGGAATAGAATCGAGTTGTTCGACCTGCCCCCGAATGCGGCTGAACGCCGACGGACAATGGACCGCGTATTGAAACAGTTCTGCATTGATAGGAGAAGCCAACAATGATCGGATGTCATTTCGGACGGAATTTCCAGGTCACCGTGTCCGGTGGCTCGTACCAGGACGGCCTGTCGGCCACGCTCCAGGGCGTACCGCCGGGAATGCTGCTGTCGGAACAGGAGATCTACGGCGACCTGCTGTTGCGGAAGCCGGGCGCGGACGAACTGTCGTCGCCCCGCAAAGAGCCCGACCTGCCGATTATCTATTGCGGCGTCAATGCGGCGGACACGATCAAGGGCGCGGGCAACAAGGCCCACACCAACGGCACCCCGCTCACCATCCTGACCCCCAACCTCGACCGGCACTTCATCCACATCGAGCAGTATCAGGACACCAACCGCACGCCGCGTCCGGGCCACGCCTCGTATGCGTCGTTCATGAAGTACGGCCCCGATGACGACGCGATCGGCGCGGGGTTCTTCAGCGGGCGCTACACCTCGACCATCGTGGGCGCGGGGTACGTGGCGAAGCAGGTGCTGAAGGCCTGCGGCATCCGCGTGTTCTCCTACGCGCGTGAACTGGCCGGCGTGAAGTGCGACGAGACGGATCACGAGACTGCGTTCGCGTCGACCGAGGCCTACAAGCAGATGCGCCGCGACCTCGACCCGTTCTACCAGGAGATCTACGTCAAGGGGCGGATCACGCCCGAGATGCGGTTCCTCGAGAAGATGGGCGTGCTGGCGCAGGTCGAGGGCGAGATCGACGAGATTCGCGGCACGACCCCGGTGATGTCGGCCGATGAGGTGCGCGAGAAGTACGGCGTGCATCACATCGTCAACTGCCCCGATATCGATGCGGCCCAGGCGATGACCGATGCCTGCAACAAAATCTCGGCGACTGGCGATTCGGCCGGCGGCACGGTCGAGGTCGTGGTGCTGGGCGTGCCCGCCGGGCTGGGCGAGCCGGTGTTCGACAAGATGGACGGCGAGCTGGGCCGGATGCTCGGTATCGGCGCGGTCAAGGGCGTCGAGGTCGGCGCCGGGTTTGCGGTCAAGGACATGACCGGCAGTGAGTCGAACGACCAGATGCGCTCGGCCGACGGAAAGGTCGTGTTCGACAGCAACCACGCGGGCGGCATCACCGGCGGTCTGACCACCGGGCAGGCCATCGTCGCACGGTTGGCGGTCAAGGGCACGCCGACCATCGACAAGCCGCAGCACACCATCGACAAGTACACGCTCGAGAACACCGAGCTGGCGGCGATCACGCGGCGCGACCCGACCATCGTGGCCCGCATCTGGCCCGTGGCCGAGAACTACACCGCGATGGTCATTCTGGACAACCTGTTCGCGTACTACGGCTACGAAGCGCTCAAAGAGAAGGTCGCGTCCGTGTAGTGAAGCGGTTGAAGAGTGAGGTGAACATTGCAGGCAATAGCTTCGGCATGGTCGCGGTGGGAGGCGACACGATATCATGTCTTCCAACGGCGGCAGAGCCTGGCCACAACACACGGGCTGGCGCTCTGTCTGGGAATGGCCTGCGCCACGGGAGTTCTTGCCCAGATGCGGGTTCCCTTGGCCTTCACCCCTGTACCTGTCACGGGCCAAGTGTTTGCAGTCCTTCTTGCCGGGGCTTTGTTGGGCAAACACTACGGTGGGCTGAGCCAGCTCTTCTACGTGGGGCTCGGTGCTGCTGGCGTTCGGTGGTTTGCCGCGGCCGGTTCTGGTCTGCCGTTTGGCCCGACAGGCGGCTACTTGATCGGCTTTGTCCCGGCTGCAATTCTCGTCGGGTGGTTGACGGACGGATCCGCCAGACTCCGGACGTTCCCGGGCCAGGTGCTCCTGATGGTAGCCGGGGTGGCCATCATCTATTCGTGCGGGGCAATCCAGTTCGCGGTCGTCATGCGGACAGGACTTCGGGCCACCTTGACGGGCGCGGTCCTGCCATTCATCGGACTCGACGTGGCGAAGGCCGCGGCGGCCGCCGCCGTGGCCAGCCTTCTTCTGCCAAAGGCGGCACGTGAAGACGATGTGCGGCGCGGCATCCGTGACGAGGGAAGACCATGAGCCAATGTCCGTCGAGCAGCAATTCCCGACGGCGGGCTGTCTTTCTCGACCGGGACGGCACACTGATCGAGGATCGTGGACATCTCCGGGCCCCGTGCGAGGTGGCCATCTTCCCCGACACGGTCGAAGCGCTGAAGCGACTGCAGCCGAGCTTCCAACTCTTCATCGTCACCAACCAGTCTGGGGTTGCCAAGGGTGCGCTGAGCCTGGATGAGGCAGATCGGGTCAACAAGCACGTGGTAAGGCGTCTCGCCGAGGCAGGCGTGACGATCACGGATGTGTACGTGTGCCCTCATCAGCGGTCGGACGGCTGCCTCTGCATGAAGCCTAAGCCATACTTCCTCGCAAAGGCCGCTGAGGCCCATGGTATCGACCTACGGCGGTCGTTCGTCGTCGGCGACCACCCACACGACGTGGCGTTGGCGCGCCGCGCCGGCGCCTGTGGCATATGCGTACTCACAGGTCACGGAGAAAAGCACCTTAGTGAAGTACCTGCCGACGCCATCGTCGCCGCCGGGATTTCGGGGGCGGCGGAGCGAATACTCGCCCTTAACCAGCACACCGACGGCCCGCTTCCGCATGAAGATGAAATGCGGCTGGCGGGGTACGAGATCAAGCAAGGCGGGGTGGTCGCCTTCCCTACAGAAACGGTATACGGCCTCGGCGCAGACGCCCTCAACGCCGAAGCAGTCGCCCGGATATTCGAGATCAAGAGACGGCCCGCGTTCGATCCTCTGATTGTTCACGTTGCGAGCGAACGACAGGCGGAGCCGCTTGTCACAGACTTTCCCGCCGATGCGCGCGCTCTGGCAACGCGATTCTGGCCAGGACCTCTTACCATCGTCCTGCTCAAGGCGGCCGAAGTTCCGGACATCACAACGGCGGGTCTGCCCACGGTGGCTGTCAGGGCGCCCGCCCATCCCGTCGCACAGGTACTGATACGAGAGGCGGGGGTTCCGATTGCGGCCCCGAGCGCGAACCTCTTCGGGAAGGTGAGCCCCACCACGGCGGCGCACGTCAGAGACCAGCTCAGCGAGAAGGTGGACCTTATCCTCGATGGCGGCCCTTGCAGCGTGGGAATAGAATCTACCATAGTCTCATTCGCCGGAAAGCGGCCGGTTCTTCTGCGTCCGGGCGGACTGCCGGTGGAGGACATAGAAGCGGTTCTTGGGCCCCTTGGCGATCCCGGCCGGGAAGAGCCGGTGCCCCTTTCGCCGGGACGGCTGCGCTCGCACTACGCCCCACAGACGCCGGTCATCCTTCTCGCCGAGGCCGAACCCCTCCCGGCCGGCATGCGCGTCGGCCTCCTCTGCCTCAAGCCGCCCAGGAAACGGCCCGGGGGCATCGCGGTGGAACCACTTTCTGAATCCGGCGACCTGCGCGAAGCGGCAGCGAACCTTTTCTCCGCCCTGCGCCGCCTCGATACCCGCGGCCTGGACCTGATCGCGGCCGAGCCGGTTCCCGAGGTCGGCCTGGGGCGCGCCATAATGGACCGCCTGCGCAGGGCGTCCATTGCGCATAGCTCTTTTTTGTTCGCGGAGGATCGCGTTCGCCGGGAAAGTCTCCCAGACCAATATTGCCTTGACCGAAGTCACGCTAACTGAGGAGGAATGTGGATGAGTGAGGAGCCGAGTGTCTCTATTGTTATGGGCAGCAAGTCCGACTTGGAGGTGATGACCGAAGCTGCGGAGATCCTGAGCAAGTTCGGTGTGGCCCATGAGCTTCGCGTAATCTCGGCGCATCGAACGCCCCAAAGGGCCCACGAATTCAGCGTCACCGCGAAGCAGAGAGGAGTCAGCGTGATCATCGCCGGGGCAGGCAAGGCCGCTCATCTGGCGGGCGTATTGGCGTCGCTGACCACGTTGCCCGTGATCGGCGTCCCGATGAAGACGTCGGACCTTGGCGGGCTCGACTCGCTTCTGTCCACCGTCCAGATGCCGGGAGGCATCCCTGTGGCAACAACCGCCATCGGGAAGGCCGGGGCGAAGAACGCCGGCCTGCTGGCCGTAGCAATCCTCGCCTTGTCAGACCAAGGCCTTGCTTCCCGGCTTGTTGCTTATCGAGAAGAGATGGCGCGTGAAGTTGAAAAGACAGATGCGGAGGTGAAGGGAACTTAGGATAACGGACAAACAGTTGCACGTCGAAAGCCGGTGAACCGAAGATGGGATGCTTGAGCTACGCTGCTTCGTCAGCCCTTGTGGCTCTTCGTTTCTTCGCTGGCGTATGCCGATCCAAGAGGCCGAAGATTTGGCACGGTGGTGGCGAACCGCAGGATGCTCTTTTGACCTATCACACCCGCCGATCCGAGACTTCCGGTTCGGCAGCATCCTCCTATCCATGTGCATACACAGTTCGTTGAGGAGGAGTTCCTGGGAGGGGAGGAAGGACAATAAATATGGCGACACCAGGTGGCGGGGAAACCGCCGGCGCATTAGTAGGCCGGGACATGTTGGAGATTGGAGCGGGCATCAGGCCCGTTGATCGTTGTCGCAATGGTGCGGTGGGTCGGCGGCTGTTGGCGAGCGGCTCGAGTGGCCGCTTACTCGCGCGAGGCCCCATCATCGAGAGTCCCGGATCCTCCCCCTGGGGCTTTCTGGGGGCCGGTGCTGTTCTCCGCCGCACCGCCATTATCACGCCGTGTCGACATCGACAGGACAACTCCGGCTTGGTGCATAAGCGAGACCTGCAATGAAACTGAAGAAAGGCCTGGGACTTGTGCACGTCTTCTGCATCGCGTCGGGCGCGATGATCAGTTCGGGCCTGTTTGTTCTGCCCGGCTTGGCTCACGCCGAAGCTGGGCCCGCAGTGGTTGTGTCGTATCTTCTGGCCGGGCTGCTGGCGATCACCGGCCTGCTGAGCATCGCGGAACTCACAACGGCGATGCCGAAGGCAGGAGGGGATTACTTCTTCATCTCCCGCAGCATGGGCGACGCCGTGGGCGCGGTGTCCGGCCTGCTCAGTTGGTTCTCCCTCTCGCTGAAAAGCGCGTTTGCCCTGGTGGGGCTCATGGCCTTTGCGTCGGTCATTCTTCCCATTCCCCCGGGCAGCCAGTACTTGATCGAGCGGGCGGTGGGGGTGCTGCTATGCGCCGGGTTCGTCGGCATCAACTTGTTCGGCGCAAAAGAGGCGGCGCGGCTGCAGGTGGCGCTGGTGGCCGGGCTCTTCGCACTGATGATCTTCTATGTGGTCCGTGGCTTCCCAGAAATCGACGTGCGCCAGTTCGAGCCGTTTGCCCCCAACGGGTTGAGAGCCGTTTTCGCCACAGCGGGGCTCGTGTTCGTTTCGTATGGCGGGCTGATCAACGTGGCTTGCGTTGCCGAGGACGTGAAGGACCCCGGCCGCACGATTCCATTGGGAATGATCCTGTCGCTGGTAGTCGCCAGCATCTTCTACACGCTGATGATTCTCGTCACGAGCGGCGTGCTCGGCGACAAGATGGATGGATCGCTCACCCCGATTTCCGACGGGGCGGAGGCCGTCCTTGGCCGAGGCGGCATGATCGCGATGAGCATCGCGGCGATCTGTGCATTTCTTACCACGGCGAACGCGGGCATCATGTCGGCCTCTCGGTACGTTCTTGCATTAGGCCGTGACGGCATGCTGCCGCCGCGGTTCGGGACGATCGGCTCTCGGTTCAGAACACCTCACGCTGCGATACTGGTCACGGGCGGGCTGGTCACGGCCGCCCTCTTCGTCAACCTGAAGATACTCGTCGAGGCGGCATCGACGGTGTTCATGATGACCTTCGTCCTCTCAAGCGTCGCCACTGTCGTTCTGAGAGAGAGCGGCGTGCAAAATTACCGTCCGAGCTTCCGCGCACCGCTATATCCCTGGCCGCAGATCGCCGGCATCATCGCCTTTGCCTTCATCGTCGTGGAAATGGGAGAAGAGGCATTCGTGGTCCTGGCGGTCCTGGTTCTGGCGGGGTTCTGCACCTACTGGTTCTACGGGCGGAAGAGGACGCAAAGAGATTCGGCTCTCCTGCACCTCGTGCGGAAGATCGCGGACAGAAAGCTCGCCAGCGGGTCGCTGGAACTCGAACTCAAGAACATCATCCGGGAACGTGACAACATCGTGGAGGACCGGTTCGACAAGCTCGTTGAGCGATGTGCCATTCTCGACATCGGGGACCCCATCGACGTCAAGGAGTTCTTCGGACTTGCGGCCGAGATGATTGCTGAACGTGTGAAGATGACACCCGAAGAAGTTCTGGAACTGCTTCTTGCCAGAGAGGAAGACGGTGGGACCGTGCTGACCCCAAGCCTGGCCGTCCCACATGTTGTCCTAAAGGGAGAGAAAGCGTTCGAGATTCTCCTCGCCCGTTCGCGGCGGGGGATTTGGTTCTCTGACGCCGCGCCTGAGGTCCACACGGTCTTTATCCTCCTTGGCACCAAAGACCAGCGGCACTTCCACTTGCAGTCCCTCGCCGCTATCGCCCAGGTCGTTCAGAGCCCTGGCTTCGAGGAACGGTGGATGTCAGCTCCAGATGAGCAATCTCTCCGCGATGTCGTTCTGCTCGCACAACGATCCAGGAACTGACGTGCCTGACCTGAACGCGGCCCCTTTTCTCACAGTCTCTGGCTCGCATCCTCCCATCGCAGCGGGTAGCATGCTACGTGAGGAATGCGCCCACTGACCGCCCCTATACGTGGCACCGCAACTCCCGGTCTCCTGGTACGGCGATAGCTTGCCGCGGAAGCGTTGGTTTCATGCCCCGTGCGTCGATCTTGTGCTCTTGCATCATCTCCCGCTGTCGGCGCCAGCTGATCTCGGCACAGATGGGGCGGATGGCGCGTTCGTGGATCGCGGCGCGGCGGCCGTCTGTGCCGCCCGAACATGCTTCGACACCGTCTCCCGATGCACCCCGAGCCTTCGGGAGATCGCACGATACGACCACCCTTGCTCGGAAAGCACCAGAATCGCCTGCTTCATCGCCATCTTGATGCGGTTCGCCATTCAGCACCTCCTCAACAAGGGAAGCAGATGCTAAACGACGGTTCCGCCCTTCATCAAGGTGGCCTATTTTCCAGTGACACTCACTGGCCGGTTTTGGGTGACCCCTGACAATGCTACCGGCTCGCCGCTACTTCAGCAAACCGTATTTACAGAACTATACGGACTCAATCGCGGCATCTTCAATGAGCTGAGGCCGAGGCGAGAATATTCGCGGGATTATTGAACCGACTCCCCGAAAATGTGCGTGGGACTGGCGTGACGCTGGCGTGACGATTGAGTGCGTATTTGTGGCATTTTTTGGCTTGTGATGGCTGACGGTCGTCAGCTAGCGGATTGCTGTAACCCAATGGAAAAGGCCGCACTTGGCGGCCTTTTCACTGGTCGGGGCGACTGGACTCGAACCAGCGACCTCTTGAACCCCATTCAAGCGCGCTACCAAACTGCGCCACGCCCCGTCTGTTTCGGCATATATTAGCCCGCCCCCGCCGCGATTGCAAGGGCGAAGGCGTGCGAGCGGCCGCCGGCATCGCGTCCGTCGTGTTATCCTGCCGGAAGAGATCGTGTTTGGTCGGACTCCGCGCGTCAGGCCTGATGGAAGTAGCGCCGCACGTCATCGCGCGGTTTGCGCGGGACCCAGTAGGTGCGCGAGCCGGGTTCCAACTTGCGGTTCAGTGTGTCGCGCCCGATGAGCCGGAAGAAGAGTCCGGTCGGCGTGAATATTGCATAGAACAAGACGGCGACGAGCGCGTTGGATACCACAAGCCCTATCGGAAGCGTGACCGCCGCAAGGCCGACGTAGAGCCAACGCAGCGCCCTCGGCGCGACCGACGCCAGAACGCCGCACGCCAGCGCCAGCGAACACAGCGCCCAGCCCGTGACTTGCGCCGCACCGGCCGACAGCGCGAACCCAAGGATGCTGTGCCGGAAGAACGCCCACCCGCCGAGCGCGCCGAACACGACCAGGCACGCGCCGCCGAACACGCGGCACTGTTTTCGGTCCGGGTTCCAGTTGACCTCGATCATCGCCATGGGCGTCAATCCAATTCAAACTGCGCCAGGTACTCGTCGACCTCGTGCTGTTTCGCCGCGGGCTGGTCCTCCTTCCGCAGTACGAAGTTCTCGAGGACCAGCACGTCCATGTTGGTCGCCATGAAGCAGAAGTGTGCGTGCTCGGGCGAGCAGACGATCGGCTCGCCGCGCACGTTGAAGCTCGTGTTGATGATGACGGGGCACCCGGTTTTCTCGCCGAACCGCTTTATCAGGCGGTAGTAGCGGCCGTGCCGCTCCTCGTCCACCGTCTGGAGCCGGGCCGAACAGTCCACGTGCGTGACCGCGGGAATCTTCGACCGCACGACCTTGAGCAGGCGGTCGGTCCCGGCCAGCCCGTCCGCGCCGCCCGGGTCCATGAGCTTGTCGGGATGGACGCCGGCGACGAGCAGCATGTACGGACTCTCGTCCTCGGGCCGCACGGCGAACCACTCGTGCGCGCGCTCGCGGAGCACGCTCGGCGCGAACGGGCGGAAGGACTCGCGGAACTTTATCTTGCGGTTCATTATCGACTGCATCTTCGGACTGCGGGCGTCGCCCAGGATCGAGCGGTTCCCGAGAGCACGCGGCCCGAACTCCATGCGCCCGTGCAGGTGGCCGACGACTTTGCCCGCGGCGATCTCGTCGGCGACGCGGTCGACGAGGGCCGGCTCCTCCTTGATGTGCTCGTACTTCGCGCCGATCCCGTCGAGGAACCTGCGTATTTCGTCGTCGCTGAACGCGGGGCCGAGCAGGGAGCCCCGCTGGCTGTCGTGAACGTTGTCGGCCTCGCGCGGGCGGTCGAGCAGTTGGTGCCAGACAAAGAGCGCGGCCCCGAGCGCGCCCCCGGCGTCGCCGGCCGCGGGCTGGATCCAGATGTTGTCGAAGATGCGCTCGCGCAGGATACGGCCGTTGGCGACGCAGTTCAGCCCCACGCCGCCCGCGATGACCAGGTGGCGCATCCTCGTCTGTTCGGCGACGTGCCGGGCCATCCGGAGCACGGCCTCCTCGGTCACGGCCTGGATGGAGGCGGCGATGTCCATCTCGCGCTGGGTCAGCGGCGACTCGCGCCGACGCGGCGGGCCCTCGAAAAGCTTCTCCAGCTTCCGCGAGGTCATCGTCAGCCCCTGGCAGTAGTTGAAGTACGACATGTCCATCCGGAGCGACCCGTCCTTTTTCAGGTCGACGAGCTCCTTGAGGATGACGTCCCTGAACCGCGGTCGTCCGTATGGGGCGAGCCCCATCAGCTTGTATTCGCCCGAGTTCACCCGGAAGCCGGTGAAGTACGTGAGGGCCGAGTAGAGGAGGCCGAGCGAATGCGGGAAGTGAAGCTCGTGCGTCAGCTCGATCCGGTTGCCCTTGCCGGTCCCGAAGCTGGCGGTTGCCCATTCGCCGACGCCGTCGACGGTCAGGATCGCCGCCTCGTCGAACGGCGACGGGAAGAAGGCGCTGGCCGCGTGGCACTCGTGGTGTTCGGGAAAGACGTACCGCCCCCTGTATTGGTGTCTCAGGCCGCGGTCCATCTGGCGCGGCAGGTGCAGTTTCTGCCTCAGCCAGAGCGGCATCGCCAGGCGGAAGGACCGGAACCCCGCGGGCGCGTAGGCGAGGTAGGTTTCGAGCAGGCGCTCGAACTTGAGGAGCGGCTTGTCGTAGAACGCGACGTGGTCCAATTGCGCGGGCGTGATGCCCGCCTCCGACAGGCAGTAGTCGATAGCGTTCTGCGGGAAGCGGTAGTCGTGTTTCTTCCGCGAGAACCGTTCTTCCTGCGCGGCCGCGACTATCCGGCCGTCGGCGACGATGGCCGCGGCGCTGTCGTGGTAGAAGGCCGATATGCCCAGTATGTTCATCGGAACCATCATACGCGGGGCGGTTGTTCAAGACAAGTTTTGGCGGCGGTCGCCATATTCAGCGACGGACTGTTCTCCGGGGATGAGGGGATCCGTCGAATGGGGCCGGGACGCCGCATCGCGCCCTTTGGGCGCCGGCCGGGAGGCGACCTTGTCCCTGTCCCTTTCAACTGTGTGCGTGGGGAGGCACGCCGGGCAGGTGCAATTCCCGCCGCCCAACATGAGAAGGATTTTTCCCAGCTGGGAAAAATCCTTCTCATGCCCGTGGCAGAGTCGGATTGTGGCTTCGGTCGCCGGCGGGCCGCTTGTGCGCGGCCCTTCCGCGCGTGGCGGGACGTCTTCTTCCGCCGCTTCGTTCCTCCGCCGCTTCGTTCTTCCGCCGCCTGTCGTTGATTAGCGGCGAACGGCTTTGATATAATCGACGTCGTGAAACTGGGAATCGACTGCCGGGACCTCGTGGCGGGCGCCCTGACCGGGATCGGGCGGTTCGTCGGGAACCTTCTGCGCGCCGTCTCGCTCGAAGAGAATCCGCCCGAGCTCTTTCTCTACGGCAACCAGGACACGGCCTTCGACCTCCCACAGACGTGGGGCGGGCCGCCGCGGGCGCGCACGCGGCGCAAGTCCGAGGCCGCGGTCTGGTGGTGGGACCGCGTCACCCTCCCGCGCATGGTCCGCCGCGACCGGCTGGACGTCTTCCTCTCGCCGTACTTCAAGGCGCCCGGCATCCGTTCCTGCCCGGTCGCCGTCACCATCCACGACCTGCTGTTCCTCAGAATGCCGCCCGAGGTGTCCGGCAAGAACGCGATGTACTGCCGCGCGTTCAGGTCGTTCGCCGCGAGTTCCGCGCGGCGGGCCGCCGCGGTCTTCACCGTCTCCGAACATTCGCGGCGCGACATCGTTGAACTGCTGGGCGTGCCCAGGGGAAAGACGCACGTCGTCGGCAACTGCGTCGGACCCGGCTTTCACCCGCTCGACGACGAGGCGCGGGTCGCGGCCGCGAAGGAGGCCGTCGGCATCGACGGCGATTACATCTTCTACCTGGGCAATTTCGGCCCGCACAAGAATGTGGACGGACTGCTCGAAACGTATGCGCGGCTCGACGCGGAACTGCGCGACCGGTTCCGCCTCGTGCTCGGGGGCAGGCCGGACAAGTGGACGCCGAAGACGCGCCGGACGGTCGGCCGGTTGGGGCTCGCATCCCGCGTCTCTCTGCCCGGCCACATCCCCGAGGAACTCCTTCCGGCGATATACAACGGGGCGGCCGCGTTCGTGACGCTCTCCCGGTGGGAAGGGTTCGGCCTGCCGGTGCTCGAAGCGATGGCCTGCGGCACGCCGGTCGTCTGCTCAAACTCGGCGTCCCTGCCCGAGGTCGCGGGCGGCGCGGCCCTGCTCGTCGATGCGGACGACCGCGCCGGGTGCGCGGCCGGCCTCGCAAAAGCCCTGACCGACGACACGATGCGCGCCGGCCTGCGTGCGAAAGGCCCCACCCGGGCGAAGCATTTCTCGCCGGCTCGTTTTTCCCGCCTCATCCTCAAAGCCCTCGGAAAGGTTATTGAATCACGATGACGACATCGCATAATGAAAAGCGTCCCGCAACCCTCGCCGGCCCGCCCGCGAAGGTGCTGGTTCTCGAAGCGGGCGGCATCGGGGACGCGGTGATGGCGACGCCCGCGCTCGCGGCAATGCGCCGGCACTGGCCGCACGCGTCGATCTCGGTCGTGGTCGTGCCGCGCACGGCGGGGCTGGTCTCCTCGCTCGGACTGGACCTCAAGGTCAGGAAGCTGTTGCTCGGCCGCAGGGCCTGGCAAGTCATAAGCGCCGCGATGCTCGCCGTGAGAACCCGGCTGAGCAAGCCGGACGTGCTCATCGACCTGAGCTCGATAGAGAGCGACGAGGCGGCGCAGAGGCGCCGGGCGCTCGTGAAGCTCATCGGCGCCGGCCTGAACGTCGGCCGCAACACCGACGGGCGAGGCGCCTTCTTCGACGCCGCACTCGACGAATCGCTCTTCGGCGACAAGCACGAGGTGGAGCGCAAGGCGGGCGTCCTCGGGCCGCTCGGCATCCGGGTCGAGGACCCGAAGCCGTTCGTCCGCGTCTCGAAGGAGGACATGCAGGCCGCGCGGCTCATGCTCGCCGGGGCCGGCGTGTCCGGAAACAGCGAGATGGTGGGAATCAACCCCGGCGCGTTCCTGCGGACCCGGAGGTGGCCGGTCGAGAACTTCGAGCGGCTGGCCTCGGTCCTGACGCAGGACCGCCGCCACAGTCTGCTTGTCACGGGCGGCCGAGAGGAGAGCGACCTGGTGAGGCGCGTCGCGAAAGCCGCAAACGGGCCGGCGGTCATGGCTGTCGGAAAACCGTTGCCGGTGGTCGCCGCGCTCATCGAGAAGTGCCAGGTCTTCATCACGAACGACACCGGCATGATGCACGTCGCCGCGGCCCGGAACGTGCCGCTGGTCGCGCTCTTCGGCCACAGCAACCTGCGGCGATACAGGCCCTGCATGCCCGACGAACTCTGCATCGTCATCCAGCAACCGGCGGATGCGTGCAAGGAGCCCGATGCGCACACCGGCCGGGCCGAGTGCCGCAGGCCGAGTTGTCCGTCGGGCGACTGCATGAAGGCCATCCCGTTCGACTCGGTCCACGCGGCGGCCCACACGCTCATGTGCAAGGCCGCGCGGAACGCTTGAATCCGGGAGGAACCGTGCTTCGAATTCCATCGGCCGGCGTGCCCCTGCCGCTCTTCGGCATCGCGCGGGGGCTGTTCGCCACCGGCATCGCTCCGTTCCAGGACGAACTTGCGCGCCTGTTCGACGTGCGCCGCGCCGGGCTTGTCAGCTCCGGCTCGGCCGCCTTCTACCTCATATTGAAGGCCCTTTCCGCCCGCTCCGGCCGAAAGGAAGTTGTGTTGCCCGCGTACACTGCGCCCGTGGTCGTCCTGCCGGTTCTCAAGGCCGGGCTGAAGCCCGTCGTCGCGGACGTTTCGCTCGAGACTTTCAACATCGACGCCGGGGACGCCGCGCGGGTCGCCGGCCCGGACACGCTGGCGGTCATGCCGGCGCACATGTTCGGAATCCCGTGCGACGTGGAGGCGCTGAAAGAGGTCGCGGGCGCCTGCGGCGCGGCGCTGGTGGAGGATGCGGCGTCGGCGTTCGGCGCGAAATGCGGCGGTCGGTTCGCCGGGACGCTCGGCGACGCCGGCTACTACAGCTTTCACCGGGGGAAGCAAATCTCGACCGTCACCGGCGGCGCGTGGGTGACCGGCGACGACGAGCTCGCCGCCGCAATCAGCCGCGATGCGGAACGGCTGCGCCGCCCGTCGCCGCTCGAACGCGCCGCGATGTTCGCCAAGCTCGTCGGCTTCTCGCTCGCCGTTCGGCCGTGGTTCTACTCGGCCTTCCACCCGTTGCTCGCGCGTTTCAAGGACACCGCGCCCCACCAGGATTTTCCCCTGCACGCGTACACGGCGACGCAGGCGGGCGTCGGCCTCTCACTGCTCCGGGACCTCGGCCGGATTATCGCCGCGCGAAACGAGCGCGCGGACCTTGCGCGGCGGATTCTCGGCGGCACGGACGCCGTCACCCTGCCTCGAATCCTGCCCGGCACGACGCCGGCCCACAACCACTGTCCGCTCCTGATGCCCGACGGCGAAACGCGGGCGAGGGCGCTGGCCGCCGCGCTCGACGCGGGCGTCGAGTGCACGGCCCTCTACGGCCGGACCATATACCAGGCCTACAACCTGAAGCCGGATGAATACGGCGGCGGGCGATGCGCGAACGCGGAAGACTTCGCCGCCCGCCTGCTCCTCATCCCGTGTCATCCCATGATCCCGATGGCGCGAGTCGAACAGGTCGCGGAAATCGTCAAGAAGACGGCAATGGGCGGGCCACGATGACGAAACGACTGAAAATCGCACAGGTCATCACGCGGCTCGATCCCGGCGGCTCCTCGGACATGGTCGTCGCGCTGTGCGAGCGGCTCGACCGCGAGAGGTTCGACGTGGCGCTCGTCGCCGGCCCGAGCGCGGACCCGGTCGAGCGGCCCGACGCGCTTGCCGAGCGCCTCGGCATCGCGGCGCTCGAGTGCCCGCACCTCGGGCGCGAGGTCCGGCCCGTCGCGGACCTTCGAGCGCTTCGCGAGCTGACGGCCGTCTTCGGCAAGCTCCGGCCGGACGTCGTCCACGTGCACACGTCGAAGGCGGGCGCGCTCGGCCGAATGGCCGCGAAACTGGCGCGCGGGCGAAACCCCGTCGTCTACACGCCGCACGGACACCTCTTCTACGGCTACTACGGCCGGGCCGGCACCGGACTCGTGACGCTCGCCGAGCGCGTGCTCGCGCCGCTTGCGAAACGCATCACCACGCTGACCGACATCTCGCGCGCCGAGCACCTGGCGCGCGGCATCGGCCGCGCCCGGCAGTTTGTGACCGTGCCGCCGGGCATCGACCTCGGACGCTTCAACGCCGACCCGTGCGCCAGGGACGCGATGCGCGCCGAGCTGGGTCTCTCCGGCCGGTTCGCGGTCGGCTGGGTCGGCCGCTTCACCGCGGTGAAGGGGCCGGGCCTGTTTGTCGAGGCCTGCGGCTCCGTCGCGCGCGAACTGCCGAATGCGGCGTTCGTGCTGGCCGGCGACGGCGAGCTTCGCGGCGAAACCGAAAAGCGCGCCGAGGCGCTCGGCATCGAGGGCGTCTGCCGCTTCCTGGGGCCGCGCAGGGACGTGCCGGCGATACTCAACGCCTGCGACGCGTTTGTCCTCTCGTCCCGCAACGAGGGGTTCGGACTCGCGGTCGCTGAGGCGATGGCGTGCGGGACGCCGGTCGTCGCCACGGACGTCGGCGGCGTGCGCGAGGTGCTCGCGGACGGCCGTTGCGGGCGGCTCGTCCCCCCGGGCGACGCCCGCGCCCTGGCCGATGCCGTGCTGGAGCTCGCGGGGAACGCGGCCGGCCGCGCCGAACTCGCGCGGGCGGGCCTCGAACGCGCGAAGGAATTCGACGTGGGCCGCATGGCAAGCAGGTTCGCGGAAATCTACGAGGAGCTGGCACAGTGATGCGACGCGCGGCATTGACCGTCTTCCTGCCGTTTCTGATCGCCGCCGGCGCGTCCGGCGCCGAGTTCATCCCGCTGCGCGCCGCCGTGCACGTCGACACGAGCGTCAGTCACGGCCGACGCACCATCTCCATCGCGGGCATACCGATAATGACCATGGAGGGCGAGACGCCGCAGGACATGGAGGACATCGTCCGCATCGCCCGCGGGCAGAACGTCGACGTTATTATTCTGGCGGACCGGGCGCGGTCGGACGTGTCCTACGGCCTGACGCCGTTCAGCCGCCTGCTCAAGCTGACCGTCTCGGAGGGTTCGGTCGCGGAGTACGGGTCGGCCAGGTATCTCGCGCGGGTCAGTGCGGCCGCGGGCAGGGGCGGCGTGATCGTCATCCCCGGCGTCGAGTGCATCCCCCATTACCGGTGGCGCGGGAGCCCGTTCACCGGCCTCAAGCTCGAGCACCTGTATGAACACATGGTCGTCGCCGGGCTCGACACGCCGGAAGCCGTCGACGCGATTCCCGACACCGCGGGCGGGTACGGCCGCCGGCTCTCGTGGACGATCATCTTCAACGTCGTGTTTCTCGCGCTGATTGTCGTGGGCGTGCGGCTCTGGCGGCGCAGGGCGAGGCCGCGAAAGGTCATCGGCGGCGTGCTCGTCGTCCTTTCTCTGATGGCGCTGGTCGATTCGGCCCCGTTCCTGCCTCGGAAGATATCGGCCTACGATGACCCGGCCGTCAGCCCGGCGGACGTGCTGGGCGGGTACGCCGAGTCGGCGGGCGCTCTCGCGCTCTGGGCACATCCGAGCGCCAACCCCGGCTCGCTGGCGAATCGCCTGAAGCAGAGCACCGGGATCGCCGTCGATGTCGGGCATTACCGGCACGTCCTGCACGACACGATGAACTACGACGGCTTCCCGATGTTCAACGCCGGCGTCGAGGCGGGTGAGCCGGGCCGGGAGTGGGACCGCGCGCTGGCCCAGCACTGCGCGGGCGAGCGGGAGCGGCCGGTGTGGGTCGTCTCGGAATGCGACTTCGATGCCGAGAGCCCGCCGGACGGGCTCTCTGACGCGCAGACCGTCGTATGGGCGCGCGAACGGACCGCCGCGGCCGTGCTCGACGCGCTGAGGCGCGGCCGGTGCTACGCGACCAAGCAGAAGACGCACAGAAAACTCGTCGTGGACCGCTACGCCCTGGCCGACGGCCGGACGGCCGCCGACAGCGGTGAAGAACTCGTGACCGCCGCGGAGGCCGGTCGCCTGCAACTGACCTTGAGAACGCCCGCGAGCTCGACGGGCGTGAACCCGTGGGAACGGAACCTCGAAGCGAGGATAATCGTCGGCGGTGTCGACGAGGGCGTCCTGCACCCGGCCGCCGGACCCGTCGCCGACGGGTTCGCCTCGTGGCAGGTGGACCGCGCCGTCCGGTTCGACGCCCGCAAAAAAAAATCATACGTCCGCGTCATTGTGTATGATAGTGGGGAAGCGGCGCTGGCACTGAACCCGATCTTTGTCTCGCGCGAACCGAAGGAATGAGTCGCCCGTGATCTGCGCCATACACCAGCCGCAGTATCTGCCATGGCTCGGGTACCTGAGCAAGCTGGACGCCGCCGACGTCTTCGTGATATACGACGACACGCAGTACAAGCACGACGAATGGCAGAACCGCAACCGGATCAGGACCGCGGCCGGCGTGCAGTGGCTGACCGTGCCCGTGCATCACAGCCGGGGCGAACTCATCCGCGACGTCGCAATCGACAACTCGCTTCCGTGGGCGCGGAAGCACGCGAACGCCCTTTCGACGCATTACGGCCGCGCCCTGTTTTACGGGGAGCACGCCGGAGAGTTCCAGGACCTGTACGCCGCGCGGTGGGAACGGCTCGCCGACCTCAACCTGGCGACCATCGAGCTTTTGTGCCGGCTGTTCGGCATAGGCACCCGCATCGTGCGCTCCTCGGGGCTGGACTACGAAGGCCGCGCGACCGACGCCCTCGTCTCGATCTGCCGGGCCGTCGGCGCCGACACGTACCTCTCCGGGCCGGGCGGCCGGGACTACCTCGAGGCCGGGAAGTTCGGCGGGCAATCGGGCGTGGCACTTTGCTTCCACGACTTCGACCATCCGGCGTACGCGCAGTCCGCGGCGCGCGGGGCGGACTTCGTGCCCTGCCTCTCGTCCGTCGACCTTCTCTTCAACTGCGGCCCGGACGGCCCCGCCGTGCTCCGTTCCGGCCGGCGCATCAGTTCACAATCAGAAGCGGAATGCCAAAAGGAGGCGCGATGAACATCCTGGCCATCGGAGCACATCCCGACGACGTCGAGTACGGTTGCGGCGGGTCGCTGGTCCAGTTCGCACGCGGCGGAAACGACGTGTACCTGTTCGTCGCCACGAGGGGCGGCGAGGGCGGCTCGCCGGCGGTCCGCCAGCACGAACAGGAGGAGTCCGCCAAGCTCCTCGGTGTGAAAAAAATCTTCTGGGGCGGGTATCACGACACACAGCTCCCGCTCGAACGCGAGCTGATCGCCAAGGTCGAGTCCGTCGTCACCGAGGTCAGGCCCGACCTCATATTCGGGCACGCGCCGCGCGACACGCACCAGGACCACCGCGTCCTCGCCGACGCGACGTTCTCGGCGACGCGGTACACCAAGAACGTGCTCCTTTACGAGGTGCCGACCACGCAGGACTTCATGCCGACGTTCTTCGTCGACATCCACGCCACGCTGAAGGAAAAGCTCGAGCTCTTGAGCGCGCACCGCTCGCAGATCGACAAGACGAAGGTCCAGGACCTCGACATCCTGACCATCGCGAACTCGAACGCCAACTTCCGCGGGATTCAGGCCCGCCTCAAGTACGCCGAAGGGTTCCTGCCCGTGCGGTTCGTCGTCGAGCCGTAGCAGGGCGCAGGCGGGAGCGCCTATGGAACGAGTCATATCACATTCGAGGCCGACGCTCGGACAGGCGGAGGCCGACGCCGCGGCCGATGCGGTCCTCTCGGGCCATGTCGCCTGCGGCGACCGGACCGCAGGGTTCGAGCGAGCCGTGGCCGATGCAGTCGGCGTGGCCGCCGCGGCCGCGACATCAAGCGGGACGGCCGCCCTCTACGCCGCGCTCAGGGCGCTGGGCGTCGGCCCGGACGACGAGGTGATAGTCCCGAGCTTCGTCTGCACCGCCCTCCTGCACGCGGTCTGGGCCGCGGGAGCCGAGCCCGTGGTGTGCGACGTCGGGCCCGACCTGAACCTGTCGCCCGATGCCGCGCGCGCCGGGCTGACCGGGCGAACGGCGGCGATCATCCTGCCGCACATCTTCGGCACGCCCGCGCCCGTCGAGGAGTTCGCGGCGCTCGGGCCGCCCGTCGTCGAGGACTGCGCCCAGGCGATCGGGGCCGAGGCCGGCGGTGCGAAGTGCGGCTCGTTCGGCGCCGTCTCGACGTTCAGCTTCTACGCCACGAAGATGATGACGACCGGCGAGGGCGGGATGTTCGCGTCCAACCGGGCGGACCTGGTCGGGCGCGCCCGCGACCTGATCGAGTACGACAAGAAGAGCGACGCGGCCCGGCGGTTCAACCTGAAGTTCAACGACGTCGCCGCGGCCATCGGGCTGGTGCAGATCGCGCGGCTCGGGGACTTCATCCGGCGGCGGCGCGAGATTGCCGCCGCGTACGACCTCGAACTCTCCGGCCTGCCGGGAATCACGCTGGCGAGGGCGGCCGGTTCCGTCTACTATAGGTACGCGGTCGAGGTTGACGACGCGGACGCCCTCATCTCCGGGCTTCGTTCGCGCGGGATCGCGGCCGCGCGGCCCGTCGATCCGCCGCTCCACCGCGTCGCCGGGACGGCCGCGTGCCCGAACGCCGAGCGCGCCTGGGCGCGGGCCGTATCACTGCCGATCTACCCGTCGCTGGCCGATGCCGACGTGCGGCATGTCGCCGCCGCGGTTCGCGCCGTCATGAGCTAGAGGAGTTTCAAGTGGGGCCGCCCGCCATCGCACCGCGCACGAGTCTTGCGTTCGTGCTCTCCGCGCTGGTCATCATGACCGCCGCGGGCGTCTGCATCTTCCTGCTTCCGCCGGGGTGCATCGTTGCGTCCGCGTTCGCGCTGGCCGCCTCGGCGGCGCTGGCGCTGACCCCGGTCGCGATTCAGTTTTCATACCGGCTGGGCGTCCTCGACGTTCCGGACGAGCGCAAGGAACACGAGCGGCCGATGCCGCTGTTGGGCGGGCCGGCCGTACTGGCGGCGTTCGCGGCCGCGTCGGTCCTGGGGCTGTGGTCGCTCCCGAACGGGCTTCTGTCGGTCGAGCTTCGCACGCAGTTGGCCGGTACGCTGGCCGCGGGCGCGCTGATAGCGTTGATGGGCGTCGCGGACGACAGGTGGGGCCTGAAGCCGGGCGTCCGGCTCATCGGTCAGCTCGCCGCGGTGTGCCTTGTGATGAGGTGCGGCGTGATGATGTCGTTCCTGCCGCCGACCCCCCTTGGCCGGCTCGGCGAGATCGTCCTGACGATGCTCTGGCTCGTCGGCATCACGAACTCGGTCAATTTTCTGGACGGGCTGGACGGGCTCGCGTCGGGCGTATCGACGGTCGCGGCGCTCTCGTTCGGCGTCATCGCCGCCCTGACCGGCCAGGCGGCCGTCGCGGTCGTTTCGTTCTGCCTGGCGGGTGCGGCGCTCGGGTTCCTCAAATACAACTTCCGGCCCGCGTCCATCTACCTCGGCGATTCCGGCGCGACGTTTCTCGGCTTCACGCTCGCCTGCATAGGTGTCGTCGGCGACTGGGGTACGCCGGACCGCGCGGCGGACCTTTTCGTCCCCGTCATCGTGCTCGGCATTCCCATCTATGACACGATCTACATCACCATCTACAGGATACGGGCCGGGCTCGTCCACAATCTGTCGGAGCTGGCCGCATACGTCGGCCGGGACCACCTGCAACACCGGCTCCAGCACCTGGGCATGCGTCCCGCCCGCGCCTGCCTGTTCATTTGTCTGGGGGCCGTGATGCTGGGCGTTCTGGCGCTGTTGCTTCAGACGAAGGGGCCGCTCGACCGCTACGACAAGTTCCTTGCGCTGGCGGTCGTGGCGATAATGTTCATCGGGGCGACGATATTGATGGAACTGGGGAAGAACCATCGGGCCAACGGCTCGCGGCCGGACGGGTCACCCGCCGCTGAGAAAGGCGGCGATCCCGTCTGAGATCGCAGAGGCGAGGCGGTCCTGGTAATCGGGCTGGAACAGGCGGCTCTCTTCCATCGGATTCGACAGGAATCCCAACTCGATCAGGACGGCCGGGCACAGCGACCGCTCGAGCACGCGCAGCGCTCCGAGACGTGTCCCGCGGTCCGGCGAGCTCGTGGCGCCGCGCATGTGCGTTCGGACGGCTGAGGCGAGGCGCATGTTCCCGGCCCGGTTGCGCGCGAGCGTGGACTTGCAGGCGTAGAAGTCGAGTCCGCACTCGCGGGCGATTTTGCCCGCCCGGTCGGAGTCGGAATACCCGTTCTTCGTGTGCACGACGTACGCCGCGTATCCGAAGGCCGAGCGGCTCTCGGACGAGTCGGCGTGGATTGACACGAACGCATCGGCGCGGGCTCTGTTTCCCGTCGCGGCCCGGTCGTTGAGCTCGATGAAGCGGTCGTCCGAGCGCGTCATCGTGACGCGAACGCCCCTGGCCCGGAGCTTCGCGGCGACCAGCTGCGCCGTGGCCAGGTTCACGGCCTTCTCGTACCGGCCGCTGACGCCGATGGCGCCCGGGTCCCGTCCGCCGTGGCCCGCGTCGATGACGACGTGAAAGCGGCCCCAGGCCACCGACGCCGGCGGCCTTGCCTCGGGCGCGGGCCTCGGGCCCGCCGGCCTGAGCTGGCGCTCGCACTCGGCGACGAAGCCGGGCGGCACGCTCACCTGGTCCTGCGTGATGATGACGCGGTGTCCCCGGAAGCAGACCTTGTCGCCGATGACGACGCCGCGCAGGTGGGGATTGAAGACGACGGTGCCGCGCTCGCCCGAGAGGACGAGCATGTTGCTGGCCGCGTCGCGGGACGCCGTCAGGTTCAACTGCTGAGCCAGGCCGCTGATCGCCGTCATGCTCGGGCGCGGGCCGACGGGCCGGGTGGCGGTGCCGGCGCAGCCCGCGAGGAAAAGAAGCGCGGCGAGACACAGCGAGTGCGGCCGAATTCTTGTGGTCACGATAGCCCCAGTGCCGAACGAGAGGGATGAACCTAGAAACCTGACGCGCTATTATCGGTACGGAACGCCCGCCGTTCAAATTTTATTTCGGGGCCGGTCTGGAAAAACCGCGAAGGATTTGTAGAATATGGCCCGGTGTTGGGCGCCCGGCGTCGGATAAGCGCCCCGGTCGGCACACGGTTAGGAGTCCATCGAATGCCCGAGAGTCAGAACGCATCCATTGAAGAAATCGCCGCGATCTCGAAGCGTCTCGCGAAATACTCGATCCAGATGACCACGAAGTCGGGCTCCGGGCATCCGACGTCCTGCATGTCGTCGGCGGACATCGTCGCCATGCTCTTCTCCCGGTTCCTGCGCTTCGATCCCGCGAACCCGGTGTCGCAGAAGAGCGACAAGTTCCTGCTGTCGAAGGGGCACGCGGCCCCGCTTCTCTACGCGGCGCTCGTCGAGGCGGGGACGCTGTCGATGGACGAGGCGATGACGCTCCGCGAGATCGACAGCCGCATCGAGGGTCATCCGACGCCCCGACTGCCGTGGGTCCAGGTCGCGACCGGCTCGCTCGGCCAGGGGCTTTCGGCCGGTGCGGGCATTGCCGCGTCGATGAAGAAGAAGCGGTCCGGCCGGCGCGTCTTCGTCCTCTTGGGCGACGGCGAGGTCGCCGAGGGCGCGGTCTGGGAGGCGGCCGCGTTCGCCTCGCACTACAACCTGGGCAACCTCGTCGCCATCGTCGATGTCAACCGGCTCGGCCAGAGCGAGCCGACGATGCTCGGCCACGACGTCGCGACCCACGCCAAGCGGTTCCGCTCGTTCGGCTGGAAGACCGTCGTCGTCGACGGCCACAACCTCGACGAGCTCGCCGCCGCGTACGAGAAGGCGTGCAAGCGCGGCCGCAAGCCGACGGCCATCATCGCAAAGACGTTCAAGGGGCACGGCGTCTCGTTCCTCCAGGACGCGGAAGGCCACCACGGCAAGCCGCTTTCCGAGGAAGAGGCGGCCCGCGCGATAGCCGAGCTCCAGGTCGTCGACAAGACCCCGCCGACGGTCAAGACGACGGAAAATCCGCGCGTGACACTCAAGGTCAGGAACATCGCGCCCCCGGCGTACGAGAAGGGTGAGAAGGTGGCGACGCGGCGCGCCTACGGCACCGCCCTCGTCAAGCTGGGCGACGTCTGCCGCGAGGTCGTCGCGCTCGACGGCGACGTGAAGAACTCGACCTACGCCCAGGACTTCGCCAAGGCCCATCCGAACCGGTTCTTCGAGTGCTACATCGCAGAGCAGAACATGGTTGGCGTCGCGATCGGCCTGGCCGCCGAAGGTCACGTGCCGTTCGTCTCGTCGTTCGGCGCGTTCCTCATCCGCGCGGCCGACCAGATCCGCATGGCCGGCATCACGCAGTGCAACGTCAAGCTCTGCGGCTCACACGCCGGCGTCTCCATCGGCGAGGACGGCCCGTCCCAGATGGCGCTCGAGGAGCTGGGGCTCTTCCGCTCGATCCCCGGCTCCGTGGTTGTGTATCCCGCCGACGCGGTCGCGACCGAGCGGCTGACCGTCGCGGCCGGCGAGCACGACGGCTTCGCCTTCATCCGCACCAGCCGGCCGAACACGCCGGTGCTCTACGACAACGACGAGCAGTTCCCGCTCGGCGAACTCAAGGTGCTGCGGCAGTCCGACTCTGACGCGCTGACGATTGCCGGGGCCGGCGTGACCCTGCACGAGGCGCTGAAGGCGTACGGGTCGCTCAAGGACGCCGGCATCAACGCCCGCGTGGTCGACCTGTATTCCGTGAAGCCGTTCCCGGCGGAAGCGCTGGCCGAACAGGCCGGGGCAACGGGCGGCCGGGTGCTGGTCGTCGAGGACCACTATCCCGCGGGCGGACTTGGCGAGGCCGCGGCCGCGGCGCTCGCGCCGCAGGGACTCGTCGTTCACTCGCTCGCCGTCAGCAAGCTGCCGAGGTCCGGCAAGGGGGCCGAACTGCTCGCCTACTGCGGCATCGACGACGCCGCCATCTGCGACAAGGTGAAGGCGATTATCCGACGATGAATTGCGGGGGGAGACCTTTTTCAAGAAAGGTCATGCCGATTTCGGCCACAAAATCCGAAGAGGGTCCGAGCGCGACAGTCGCCACATATCGACCGGGGAGGTGAATATTGTGAGCCCGGAACTCCCGCCTAGACGACCTCAACTACTTTTGCGACGGCTTCTACGTTGTCACTTCGGTAGTTGAACGAGGTGGCGTCCGTGCTGTTGCGCGGGAGCGCCAGCACAATCTCGTAGGTGTCATGGCGGAGCAACCTTCCGACAGCGAGCCGGCGCTGCATGAAAACGACCACGAAGTCGTCTTTTTGAAGTTCCGCGTCAGTGTCATACCGTAGCTTCTGGCCAGCTCGGATGTCGGGAGCCAGCGAACTATCGCAAATCGTTATTTCGCGCACAGTGTTCTGCTCCACCACACTTCTCCTTTCTGGAGGCGCCGGATTGCTAACCCATGCCTAGTGTTCAAGCATACCGCTCGTCTGTTAACCAAGCCGATACGGAGTTGGTTCCGGGAATATACCGGGCCACCCCCACATGCCCTGCGGGCCTGAACACACAACAATCTGCGTCTTCTTCCACGGGCTGGCCAAGCTGGCCCTTGCATAGTCCAGCGAGATGCTCTCTGAAATACGTCTTGGCTTTTCGTTTTGCCAGCCATCCTTCCAGCAACAACTGGGCCTTAACAGCCCGTTGAAGAAGTGTTTCTTTGCCAACGTGGCTCATGCCGCCGCCCGAAGCGCGAGATCGGGCGCTGCGAGGTCTCGGAGGCGATCCGAGCGGCGCCGCGGCCGCCAGGATGACC
>Ga0180435_10001296_pt1 | contig 26282 bp, 22 predicted proteins | sample SS_ome_3_FD_132467 | JGI IMG/M metagenome (GOLD analysis project Ga0180435, IMG submission 132467) | Hypersaline lake sediment archaeal communities from the Salton Sea, California, USA - SS_3_S_1 metaG | ecosystem: Environmental > Aquatic > Non-marine Saline and Alkaline > Hypersaline >... | reverse complement strand
GAGTCGTCCGGACTGGAGTCGTTTCGGGAGGATTTCCGGTCTTCGCGTAGCATGCAGGATGGGTCGCTTCGATTGGCGGGCAACGAATGTGGGAATCTCTCATTATCGGCTGCAACCGGGTCGGTTGGCAACCGGCAAACGGAAGGGATGAGGAGATAGCCGCTTGCGGCTTAGCCGACAGGCGCGCCGTCCCACCGAGACAAATGTCTTGTGGCGCGTCCCCTCAAGCCGATAAACTACACATTGAACGTGAGGAGTAATACCAAGGCCGCGCCGCCGCAAATCCTAAATGGGATGACTCGGGAGGTTCCAGTGAAGGTGCTAGGCAGCAATTTCGGTGTCGACGGATCGCAGTGTGTTCTATCTGGCGAACGCCTCGTGTTTTCCAATGGCCGCGTGTTGAACGGGAACGCCGTTATCTCCGTTGAAACAGTTTCACAGGAAAACCGTGCCAATGTGGGAGGTTTCTTGGCCGGTGGAGTGCTGGCTGGCGCGGCAGGCGCCGTAGTTGGTGGCATGAGTGGTCGAACTGCCAATACCTGCGCTATACGACTCGTTGGTAACCAAGAAATGCTTTGCGAGTGTGCCACCGACGAATTTCAACAACTCGTCAAGTTTGCCCGATTCGGAAAGCGCGAAGCCCCCAAAGATTGGTCATTTCTCCAACAACAGGAACAGACCGCCACTCCAACCGTCGGTCGACAACCGCAGACCGAACTTGAAGCGGTGTGTCCATTTTGCGGAGGGCACATGATGATCGATCCTGAATTGCGAGGAATGATGCTTGCCTGTCCACACTGTGGAATTCAGATTCAAAGTCCGTGATTTGGTCGGCGCATCAGTTCGTGTTTTCGCCCGATTCGACTTCAAAAGTGAGAGGACCACGGGCGAGGGCGGCGAAAGACCTCACTTTGACGAACTCTTCTCTGGGTAGCCAGGCCGGAAACGCCATCGGGCCTCCCTTCCGCATCCCCCGCCCCTCGATCCTCGCCGCTCGCCCCGTTCTCAACTACTTTCGAGACGCCCATCCCATTGGATTTCCAATGGACAGCGCCACTTGTCGGCACTTCTCTTGCCGCCGATAATAGGGGCAGAGTGCCGATACGCACCGGAACCAGAAGCTACCGACCCCTCTTGGAGAGGTCTCCCATGAAAAGTCCCTTTCCCGGCATGGATCCCTATCTCGAGCCGTATTGGGGAGATATTCATTCACGTCTGAGCGTCTATCTCTGTGACGCGATCAACGAGGGGCTTCCTCGGGATTTACAGGCGCATGTCGAGCAGAGCGTGATGATTGACTCCGAGGAGCAGAGACGCACAGTCTATCCCGATGCAATGGTCGTCGAGACCCCGGAGAGATTACCGGAGACGGAATTCGGGGGCGGTACAGCGGTGGCGGTGGAAGCGGCGAGCCGGCCGTGTGTGGTCGCCATTCCCGACGAGAAACCAACCCTGCGACATATCGAGATTATCCAACCCGGCAGTGGAAATCGCGTGATCACCGCCATCGAATTGCTCAGTCCAGCGAACAAGGTTGGTGAGAAATCGCGTCGGGCCTACGAGCACAAACAGCGGCAATACATGGAAGGCGGCGTGAATCTGGTCGAGATCGATTTGATCCGCGCCGGTTCCTTCATTCTTGCCATTCCCGAAGAACACGTGCCGACCCGATGCCGAACCCCCTATCTCATTTGCGTTCGGCGAGCCAATCGGCCGTATGAGGCCGAACTCTACCCGATTCCACTGCAAGAAGCGTTGCCGAATATCCCGATCCCTCTTCGGCCTACCGACACCGATTTGGTTGTGCGGCTTCAACCCTTGCTCGACACCTGTTATGAGCGCGGGCGATACGGCAACCTCGATTACCGCCGCCGGCTCGATCCTCCGCTGAGCGACGATGATCGCAAGTGGACGGAAGGAGTTTTGAGGTCGGTGACGCAGAACAATAGCTGATTTCAACGGTTGGTAGCCGTTCACAGGCCGCCCGGGGTCTGGTCCATTTTTCGGCGAGTTTGTGTCGCGGCGGCCGATCGACGTCGACCGAAAACATGTACCTGACCCCCTCGCGGCCCCGCAGCCAAGCCTCACTTGGATCGCGTGGCAGCGAGGTACTCGGCCAGAACCGTAACGTTCGTCACAAATGTTTGGCAGTTGATATTGAATAGGGTTCCATTTTTGTCGCCATGATACTTGAGACGACCCCATTCCACCCAGCGACCACGGTCGTCGAGCGACCGCACAATCTCCGCAGCTCGATTGGTGAGGTCCAACGTAGTCTTGTTCGCGAATCTTGGCCAAGGTGATTGCGGCTTGCCCGGGCCATCGACCGCCAGCTTTTTGTAGTCGCGTTTGATGCGATCGAGGTTGCTACCAACCTTGAAAGCGTAATGTGTTGGCATGTCGGCGTCGCTGTAGGTCAAACGATAATCCTTGGTGAAATAGAGCGGACGGTTCGTTTTCAGTTCATAAAACCGAGCCAATCGGCCATCATCGAGCAGCGACTTGCGGTAGTACGAAATCGCTCGCGGAATCGGCTGTACGAACCTCTCCTCGCCCGTCTCTCGATACAGCATCAACAACGTTTGCATCGTTCGTTGCGATTCCCCTCCGGTGATTGAAGGTGGCTCGAACTTTCGGGCCCAGGCGGGATGCATGTCCAAGTCGTACTGTTGCGCCCAACCGGGTTGTGGGTCTGGCATCTGAGCGGCCAAAAGGAAGTCGCCGCCACGCAACGCCACCGCTCGATACTTTTCGTCGCCGTAGATCCGCGCCGCTTCGAGCATCAACGTTATCACGTCGTTTTGGGCGTTGTCGTTCAGTGTGTAGAATCCGCGATAATCTTGCTGGGGGAATTCGCGCGACCAAGATTCGGGATAACTCGCTTTCATCACCGGGTATTTTTCGCGGTCTTGCAAAGGCCCGTCGTAGCGCTGCGGCCACGCACCGTTGGGATACTGTGCAGCCAACACAGAATCGAGAGCGAACGTGACCGCCTCATGGATTTTGCCATCTTCGAACCGAAGCGTCTTATCCAACCGCATCAGAAACCGAATTGCCGATTGCGTGGTGTTGTCGTCGAGCGTCGCTGTATTGCGTTGGGTCTTACCGGCGACCGGTTGATCGACCCGATACGCGTAGCGTTTACGGGCGGTGGGATCGAAGACAATCCGATAATCCCAACCGCCCGACCGAAGCTGCCCGCGGACGAGACACATCCCGGCATCGACCGCGGCTTGCAGGTAATCCTTGTTGCCCGTCGCGTGGTAGGCGGCGAGCAGCGCGATGCCGACGGACGGCGTTCCGGGCGGTTGCACCCAGACGGTTTGTTCGTCGGCTCGCCCCTCACCCTCCCGATACGCAAGGTCTTCACTATACCGCCACAGATAGCCGCCTTCGGTGGCGACGTCCGCGGTGAAAAACCTGACCGCCGATTTCAGGGCCGTCGCCGCCTCATCGCGAGAAAGGTCTTCTGCGTGGCCGCATGAACAAATCGCGCCCCAAACCAAAGCGATTGCTAGATGCCGCGACATCACCACCCCTTTCGTTTACATCTTGGGAAAACAACCGTCGGCCACACCCGACAGATGCTCGGGCTCCAACAGGTGAAACTTGCCGTTGCTCAAGTCGGAGATCAATCCCGCCGCCTCCAAACGACGCAACGTTCGGGAAAGCGTCTCACTGGTGAGATTGAGATGATTCGCCAAGTGCCGCTTCAGGCCTGGGATTTCGACGATGCGCGAGTCACCCGTCCGCAAGTTAAGCAGGTAACGGGCGATCCGGCCGGCAGCGTCGCGGAGCACCACGTCCTCCATCAAACCAATGAGTTGGCGAACCCAAAGCGACATGCCCGACATCATGCCCAAGCAGAGTTCGTGATCGGCTTCCAATGCGGCTCGAAAGGCATCGTATGGCAACAACACGCAAACGGCCGGGGCAATCGCCGCCGCGTTCGCTGGACACGGAAAACCGCCAATCGCCGCGACCTCGGCGAACGTCATCCCGGGTTCGACGAGATGCAGAACGTGTTCCTTGCCGTTGGGGGCCAGTTTATAAACTTTGACCAATCCCTCGCCCAACACATAGACACCGGGACAGGGTTCACCATCCCGAAAAATCACCTCATCCTTCGCAAAACTCCGAATCCGCGACATCACCGCCAATCGGGTAAAAACGCCCTCGGGAACATCGCGGAACAGTCCGCAATGGTGCAGAATCTCGGCTACGTTTTTCGACAATTGAGATTTTCCTCTCGTTTCGACGCGATCTCTCGTTACAACGCATCTGCGTCGCAACGGGTTTAGACGTTACCACGCAGGAGCGTGGGAACGAGGACTGGCCCCGATTCTCCCGGATTTCCCTCGTTTCGAGTAGCCCGGGGATGATTCCCGGTTTTTTCCCGCGGCTTGATATGGATCAAGGCTCAATCCGGTCTAGTTTACGAAGATACAGGCCAACGAGGGATTTGCAGGAGCAATCGCTCGTTTAACCGGTAGTCGCAGGCGACGTGGCGGACTGGCAATCCGCTGCAAGTTGTCGAAAGCCACGTCGTCTACGGCTTCCGGTTAAGAAAACGCGCAAACGAGGCACTCACCACCCGCAGGGAGATCGAAGATGGAAATGTTCTGTTACCAATGCGAGCAAACACGACAAGGCGTCGCTTGTATCGAGCGTAGCGTATGTGGCAAGTCGCCGGAAACCGCCGCGCTGCAAGATTTGCTCGTGCACGCCGCCAAGGGCGTTTCGATGTACGCCAGTCGCGCTGCGAAACTGGGCAAGCGGGATGCGGCCGTCGACCGATTCGTGATCGAAGCCCTGTTTGTCACCGTCACGAACGTCGATTTCGATGAAGACAGCGTGGCTGAGCATCTGCAAGGTGCAGTCAAAGCTCGCGACGCCGCCAAGAGCCTTTACGAAGCTGCCTGCCAGGAAGCCGGTCAGCAACCCGAGCAGCTCAACGGCGCGACGAACTGGAAGCCGGCGGAAGAACGCGAGGGCCTGCTCCGCCAAGGCCGCGCCGTGGCGATCACCACGCGACGCGACACGCTCGGCGAGGACGTCACCGGCCTGCAAGAGTTGGTGATGTACGGCCTCAAGGGGACGGCCGCCTATCTCGATCACGCTGTCGTGCTCGGCAAAGACGCCCCTGAGTTGTACGCGATCATCCACGACGCCATGGACTTCCTGACCAACGAAGCCCCCACCGTCGACGAGTTGCTCGGTTGGGCGTTGAAGGTTGGCGAGTTAAACCTCAAGGTGATGGAACTGCTCGACGACGCCAACACCGGCATGTACGGTCAGCCCGAGCCGACCGAGGCCCGCATCACGCCCGTCAAAGGCAAGGCGATTCTGGTCTCCGGCCACGACCTGCACGACCTCGCCGAACTACTCAAGCAGACCGAGGGCAAGGGCGTCAACGTCTATACGCACGGCGAAATGTTGCCTTGTCTCTCCTATCCCGAGCTAAAGAAGTACGACCACTTCGTTGGGCATTTCGGTGGCGCCTGGCAGGATCAGAAGCGCGAATTTGCGGAATTCCCCGGCGCGATTTTGATGACGACCAACTGCATCGTTCAGCCCGCCCCCGCCTATCAAGAGCGAATCTTCACAACCGGTCTGGTCAAATGGCCGGGTGTGAACCATGTCGGTCCCGACAAGGACTTTACGCCAGTCATCGAATCGGCCTTGGCCGCTGAAGGCTTCACCGAAGACGAACCCGAGAAGAAGATCATCATCGGTTTCGGCCACAATGCCGTGCTCGGCGTGGCGGACAAAGTGATCGAAGCGGTCAAGGGCGGCGCGATTCGCCACTTCTTCCTCGTCGGCGGTTGTGACGGCTACGAACTCGGTCGCAACTACTACACCGACTTCGCCGAGAAAGTGCCCGAGGATTGCGTCATTCTCACGCTGGCTTGCGGCAAGTTCCGCTTCAACAAGCAAGAGTTTGGCGACATCGGCGGCATTCCCCGACTGCTCGACATGGGCCAGTGCAATGATGCCTTCTCGGCGATCAAGGTGGCCAGCGCCCTGGCCGAGGCCTTTGAGTGTGGCGTCAACGATCTGCCGCTCTCGCTCGTGATCAGCTGGTTCGAGCAGAAGGCTGTCGCTATTCTGCTGACACTGCTCTACCTGGGCATCAAGAATGTTCGGCTAGGCCCCAACCTGCCGGCGTTCGTTACTCCGCCCGTGTTGAACGTGTTGGTTGAGAAGTTCAACGTGGCGCCCGTGGGCGATGTCGAGGCCGATATGGCCACGATGCTCGGCGCAGCATCGTAAGCACTACCCGGAAACGCAAACAGAAAGGGCCGTAGGGTTCATACCTTGCGGCTCTTTTTTTGGCAGGTGCGGCCTCACCCACAATGTTGGCCGGTAAAGCGACAGGCATCAACTTGACCTTTGCTGAATCGTGCAGCGTTTGGGCAATTTCCGAGACTGCCGTACATCTAAACTATTTGCCGACGATGATAGGCACCGCGGTCCATGCTAGTCCAAAAACGATCAGCACGATCGACCAGAAACCGTATTTGATGACGATTGCAGCCCAATATGTGGGCCGTTCGCGATGATAGACCATCATCGCCAGAGAAACGCCCCACGAGGCGACCAAAGCACACGCCAACAGTCGCAAGGTTCGGCCACCGTCTAGCACAAGAGATGCCAGCAGCAACAGAACTGCCTGCTGGCTCAACGCAACGACAACCGCACGACCATGCGTATCGGTTGTCCGCTGCTTCGACGGGTCTTCCGACTTTGGCGATTCGTAGGGATTCAGCGTCATGGCGTCCTCTTCGCGTGAACGTCACTCCGTCAACAAATACCAGTGCGTCCCTTTGCCTGCCGGCAGCGTCACGAGGTAAAAACCGTTCTCATACGGTGCATCGATGGCGGCGAGCCGACTACCGTCGGCGGCCAGCGGAATGACGTTCAAACCGGCCGGGGCGCGAATCTTGACCACCCCTTCGACCGGCTCAGAGAGCATCGGCATCTTGCCGCCCGACGATGCCACGACTCGGGCCACCGCCGTAATCAAAATCTGCTTCGACTCTGCAATTGGTGCATCCTGGAGGCTACTCACCGCGACGGTGGCTTTGGCCGTCTTCACGTCGAACACGACGTCTCCCAACGGCAGTTCGCGGCCGCCGATCCAACCCTGCGCCACCTTGGTTCTCGGCGATTTGATCAGTTGCACGCCCAGCGCCCAATTGCGGAACATCTGGCCGCGGTCGGCCGCTACGTAGGTCTTTCCCTCGGGGATGAAGTCCTTGTCCAAATCGCGGACCACGATCACGTCGTCTGCCGGGTCGGTTTCGCGGCTCCAGGCCAGTTTCGTTTCGCGGGGCAGGCCGATGGTCACCTTCGACTGCTCGACGAGCGTGCGCAACGACGCCATGTTCCGCGGATGCCTGTCTTGGTAGTAAATCTGCTCGGCGTCGAACATCAGGCAGTACGTCTTCTTGGCCGGGGCGATGTCCCCGCGCCGGTAGAGCAACGCCGCCGCCGGCATGACGGCCGTGATCGCCGGATCGGAAAAGGTCGACCATGTCCCCTGTCGCGACGGCGTTTCGAACGTCCGCTGCGAGTAGTTGTAGATCATCGGGGCATCCCAGCCTTGCAGGGCGGAGATACTCGCCACGTAGAGCGGTGCGGTGAACCGATCGACCGCTGGATACGGCACATTCCATTCGGTGATCGAAACCGGCTTGCCGTACAACTGGCCCGTCGCCATGTAGGTTACGAAGTTGTCCTGGTAACGCGGATTGGCGCTGATCGCCTCCGCCTTGCCGTACGAATGGACATCGACGATACCGCTACCGGAAAGCGACGGTAGGCCGAACATCGACATGCCGCCCCACATCTGCGTCGTCGAGATCGGCACTTTGGCGCCGACTTGCTCCAGATGATCGAGCATCCGCTTGTTCCACCAGTACTCCCAGTCGGCGAGAAACAGCTTGCTCGGCCCAGGCTCCCATGTCCGCCACGTTTTCTCGTAGGGCAGTTGATACTCGCCCGCGAACGCCCGCACCGCTCGATCGAACTTTGCGTTGTGCCAGGGGTTGCCTTTGTCGGGCAGCATCAGATTGCCGAAGTGGCAAGTCAGATCGTTCTCGTTCGTAATCAACAGCCCCATCACGGCCGGTTCGTCCTTGTACGCGACGCCCGTGTAACGATTAACGTGGTTCAGATACTTCTCGTTGAACTCCCGCATCCGCATTTCGACGCGATCGTTGAAGTAGCAGTAACCCTTGGCTTCGGCGTTGCCGTCGTGGCCGCGTTTGGCCATCTCGGGAAAGCCCTCGCCGATATCGTCGCCCGGCTTGAACTCTCGCCCGACGTGCAGATCGAGCCAAACGTAGACGCCTTCGTCCTTGAGACATTTGATCCAGTAGTCGAGCCGATCCATCACTTCGCCATCGAAGTGGCGAGAGTTGGGCTTGGTTTTATCGATGACCGTTCGCCCCACCCAACGCGTCGAATCGTGATGGTGTATCCGCATCAGGTTGTAGCCGAGCTGGGCAATTCGTTTCGCCTGCGTTTCGATCCGCTGCTTGTCCTCGAAGATCGCGTAGGCCGCGATGTTGCCGCCCCAGAATCGAACCTCTTCACCGGTCTGTTCGAACACTAGCGCGTCGCCCTTGGCTCTAACGAAACCGAACTTGCCGGCCGGGCGGTGATTGAGAAACGATAGATCGATCGGGCTGCGGTCGTGGGCCATCGCACCGGCGATCCACTTCTCAGAGTCGACAGGACCGTATCTTTCCGCCAATGACTTCTCGACCTGGCCACCCTCGGGCAGCGTAACCTTCATGCGGATGTTGTGTTGGCCGCGTGCGATATCCCCACCAAGGAACATCACCCGAACCACGCCCTTGTTGCCGCGTTCGAAGTAGAGATTTGCCAAAGGCTCGGGGAACTCGATCAAGACGGTTCTGCCGCCGGCCACCTGCCAGCGGATGCCGCCGTTGTCGTCCAACAACTCGGGATCGGAAACATCTTCGCCCAGCGCCGGGCTCTTCAGATCGAGATTGAGTTCCATCCCGCCGCCGATCACATCCTTCAAATCGCGGGCGGCGTTGATCTTCCAAATCATCTGCAACTGGCCTTTGACGGGACTGGCAATAACGCCCTTCACGTCAAACCCCAATGCCCCGACCGAGCCGGTGAAGGTCGTCGCCCCGCGGGTTGCCTCGTCGAGTTTCATCTTGGCGCCGGCCCAACTCCAGTCTTTGCCCCAAAAGACGTAATGCCCCTTGATGACCGGCGTGCCGTGCCGCGACACGACAACGCCAACCTCATCGGTGACCCGCACTCGCCAACCGTCGTCGGCCTTGCAAACCGTCGCCATCAACGCCAAGACGCACAAAGCCAAGATGTGTCGCATGTCGAAATCCCTTTTTGCGGTTTGGACGATATTCAGTCCGTGTTCGTCATTATAGACATTCTTGAACCGTTGGCGGCGATGGGTCGCCCGTACCGAATCGGGGCGTGGCAGGTTATACTCGTCGTTTCGTGATTGCCGAGACCTTCGAAGTTACCACCATGTCCACCCCTGCCGACTGGCGCAGCCTGTACCCGTTCGACTCCCGCCTACTGGCGTTGGGCGTTGGTGGTCGCATGCACTTCCTTGACGAAGGCGATGGACAACCGCTGCTGATGGTTCACGGCAACCCCACTTGGTCCTTCTATTGGCGGAATCTGATCACGGCGTTTCGCGAAAACCACCGCTGCGTCGCTCCCGATCACATGGGCTGCGGGATGAGCGACAAACCGGCCGACTATCCTTACACGCTGGCTCAACACACTGCAAACCTGTCGAAGTTGATCGAATACCTTGACTTGCAAGACATCACACTGCTGGTCCACGATTGGGGAGGGGCGATTGGCTTGGGGGCAGCGGTCGCCACACCAGAGCGGTTCAAACGGATCGTGCTGTTCAACACGGCCGCCTTCCCACCGCCGTACGTGCCCAAACGGATCGCCGCCTGTCGAATTCCGCTACTCGGCCGATTCGCAATTCGTGGCCTGAACGCCTTCGCCGGCGGCGCGATTTGGATGGCGACCGAAAAGCCCGAACGAATGACGCCCCAGGTCAAAGCCGGCCTGCTCGCGCCTTACGACAACTGGCGGCATCGTGTGGCGGTTTGGCGGTTCGTGCGCGACATCCCCATGACCCGCCGGCACCCAACGCGCGAAACCCTCACCAACCTGGAGAAGGCCCTGCCGAAACTCGCCGACCTACCGGTGAAGCTTATCTGGGGCATGCGCGACTGGTGTTTCAATGAGGTTTGCCTCGACCGCTTCGCTTCGATCTTCCCGCACGCCGAGATTCACCGATTCGACGATGCAGGCCATTACGTTATCGAAGACGCCCACGAACGGATCATTCCGCTGGTTGAGGACTTTGTGGGAGCGAAGCCGTGATCAATGGAGCACTGCCGACGGATTCGAGTTCGCTCACGATCGGCCAGTGTGCTACTCTCGCCTGTCTGCTGGAGGTCTCGATCCCCAAGCCCGGCAACGTGCACCGCGGTACCGATTTCGAAGACCTGACCCTGCTCGACTTCCTCGCCAGTGCAACGGCAATCGGTCCCGCCATGGACGCCGCCATCGAACAACCGCTTGGCAAAACCGTACTCGATGCCATTACCGCCACGCAGCAATTGGTCAGCACGAACACGAACCTGGGCATCGTGCTGCTGATCGCCCCCCTGGCGAAAGTGCCGCGAGACAAATCGTTACGGGATGGCGTGCGGACCATCCTTGCCGACCTCAACGAAGACGACGCCGCCAACGTTTATCGCGCCATCTCACTCGCCAATCCTGGCGGGATGGGTTCGGTCGAAGAGATGGACATTCAGGGCCCGCCCCCAAATGACTTGCTAACCGCCATGCACGCCGCCGCCGACCGGGACGTCGTCGCCCGGCAATACATAACCGACTTCAAAGAGGTTTTCGAATCCGTAATCCCCTGGCTGACCGAGGCGGTCGGATCGGACGATCTATCGGCCGGCGTCATCAGAACGCACTTGCGGTTGATGGCCCATTTCCCCGACAGCCTGATTCGACGAAAATGTGGTGAGCGGGTCGCCCAAGAGTCGGCCGATCGCGCCGCCGCCGTGCTGGCGTTTGGCAAACCGGGCGACGAAACGTACCAACGAGCGCTGGCTGACCTCGACTTCTGGCTCCGAAGCGACGGTCATCGGCGCAACCCCGGTTCAACCGCCGATCTGATCGCCACCGGGTTATTCGCCCTGCTGCGAGACGGTCAGTTGAGGGGGCCAACCGCTCCGTCGTTTAACCGGTAGCCGCAGGCGACGTTGTTTTGCAGCTCACGGTAAAGCGTCGCCTGCGGCTACCGGTTAAACGACGCAATAGGAACGATCACATGTCTCAACGTTACAGCGTTCGCCTCGAAAAGGACAACCTTGTCTTCAGTGCCGGCCACTTCATCACCTTCAACGGCGATGTGTGCGAGCGTCTGCATGGTCACAACTATCGAGTCACTGCCGAGATCCAGGGGCCGCTCGACGAAAACCAATATGTGATCGACTTCATCGCCCTGCGCGACACGCTGCAGGAGATCGTCAACGGGTTGGATCACTACATGCTCCTGCCGACGCAACACCCGCTGATCAAAGTGGAGGCCAACGAAAAGGAAGTGATGGTCACCTTCGAGGATCGCCGCTGGATCTTCCCGCGTTGCAATTGCGTATTGCTCGACGTGCCCAACACGACGACCGAGATGCTTGCCCGCCACGTCGGCCTGCGATTGCTCGACCGGCTTGAGGAGCAGACGGGCACGCGGCCCGAGGTCGCGATCATCGGCGTCGACGAAAATTTCGGTCAGTGGGGCATCTGCAAACTCCACGGTGAGTGATAGCACTTGGATGGCGATAATCGGCAAACCTGACCTAATCGCCATATCTCCTCAACTTGCGGCCGCGGGTGGCCGATGATGCGACTACGGCAACGCCCTTGGCATGCGCGCTGCCGGAGGAATCAAAATAGAGAATCTGCAAAGACAAGGACGTCTTCGCCGTGGCCGACTCCTACTCACTTCGCAAAGCCGCCGTGGTTCTGCTGAGCCTCCCTCAGGAAGAGGCGGGGCAATTGCTGTCACGACTGAACGACAAGCAGATCGAGGCGGTGACGATCGAGATCGCCAAACTGCCGCGTGTTGATGGCGAAGAACAGGAAGAAACGATTCGGGAGTTTTCATCCCAAAACCCGAAGGCGCTTGCCGGCAGCAGCGGCGGCATCGAACTGGCGAAGAAACTGGTGGAACGTGCCCTGGGAACGAAGGCGACCGACACCTTCGAGAACGTTCGGCAATCGATCGAGTCGTTGCCGTTCAGCTTCCTGCGGAATGTCGATGCTCAAAACCTGTTGACCTTCGTCAATGATGAACACCCACAGACGATTGCATTGGTGCTTTCTCACATGCCGCCCAGTTACGGGGCGGAAGTGATCGCCGGCCTCACGCCGGTGCGCCAGCTCGAAGTGATTCGCCGCATCGCCAACATGGAGCAAACGAATCCCGAGGTCGTCAAAGAGGTCGAGGCTGGCCTGGAACGCCGCATGGCCAGCGTCATGAGCCACTCGTACCAGTCGGTCGGCGGTGTCGAAAACGTCGCCGAGATCCTCAACGTTACGGATCGGTCCACCGAGCGGGCGTTGCTCGACAACTTGGCCGAAGAAGACCCCCAACTTGTCGAAGATATCCGTCGCAGGATGTTCGTCTTCCCCGATGTTGCCAAGCTCGCCGACAAGGATATCCAAGAGGTGCTCAAGCACGTCGAAAGCTCACAATGGGCGCTGGCGCTCAAGGGCCAGACCGACGATTTGACACAAAAGATCCTCGGCAACATGTCGAAACGTGCGGCCGCTATGCTCGAAGAAGAGATGGGCTATCTCGGCCCCGTCAAACTCACCGAGGTCGAGGCGGTTCAGCAACAGATCGTCGACACCATCCGCCGCCTCGAGGACGCCGGCGACATTACCGTCAGCTCTGGCGAAGAAGAGAAGATGATTGCTTGATTTGGGATTTCAGATTTTGGATTTCAGATTGCTTCGTGGCCCAATTCGCACCAAATTCGAAAAATCTGAAATCTGAAATCACAAATCCAAAATCTCCCCCGCCTCCCCCCTTCCCCGTGTTCGGCTGCCCGTTTACGATGCCGCGATGGCCGTGACACCGATGATGCAGCAATACATGGACGCCAAAGCCGCCTGCGGTGACGCTATCCTTCTGTTTCGAATGGGCGACTTCTACGAGCTGTTTCACGAGGACGCCAAGATCGCCGCCCGCGTGCTCGGTCTGACCCTCACCAGCCGCGAGAAAGGCGAGAACCCGATCCCCATGGCGGGGTTCCCGCACCACCAACTCGACAGCTACCTTGGCAAGCTGATTCGGCAGGGGCATCGAGCCGCCGTCTGCGATCAAGTTGAGGACCCTCGCAAGGCGAAAGGCCTCGTCAAGCGCGAAGTCACCCGAGTCGTCAGCGCCGGCACGCTCACCGAAAACGAACTGCTCGACCCCAAGGAAAGCAACTACCTCGCCGCAATATCGGCAACGCGACGCAAAAAGTCGAAGAGCAACGCCGCCGTCGAAGCTACGGCAATCGGCGACCCCCTGGCCGAGTATGCCGAAGTCGGCATCGCCTGGGTGGAGCTTTCGACCGGTCGGTTCTTCGCCGCCGTCTTCCCGCCCGCCGCGTTGGCCGATCAACTCGCCCGCATCCGTCCGGCGGAGTGCCTGGTCAGCGAAGATACCGACATCCTGCCCGAGCACCTCAGCGAGAGTACGGTCATCACGCGTCGCCCAGCCTGGGCGTTCGCCACCGACACCGCCAGCCGCGCCCTCTCCGAGCACTTCGAAACGGCCAACCTCGAAGGGTTTGGTTTTGGCGATGCCGACGGCGCCGCAATTCGAGCGGCCGGGGTCGTGCTCGACTATCTCAATGAAACACAAAAGGCGTCGCTCGATCATATCCACCGCATCACGCCGTATCGGGTGGGTCGGGCGCTCGAAATCGACGAGTCCTCCCGACGCAGTTTGGAGATCACCCACACCATTCGCGATGGCCGCCGCGACGGCTCTTTGCTGGCGATCATGGATCATACGGTCACGGCGATGGGATCGCGGATGTTGGCCGAGTGGATCGCCACGCCGCGGATCGATATCGACGAAATCAACGAGCGACTCGATGCGGTCGAAGAGTTGGTGGGCGATTCTGCTCTCTGCGAACAACTGGCAGACGAACTGAAGAGCGTCTACGATCTCGAACGGCTCCTGGCCCGGATCGCAACCGGTCGGGCGACACCGCGCGACCTCAGCTACATCGGCCGCACCCTGCGACAACTGCCGACCGTCAAAGCAAAGCTGACGGCCCGCCAAAGCCAGATGCTCAACCAGCTCGAAGTGGAAATCGATCTCTGCCCGCAACTTCGCGGTCAACTTGACGCGGCGTTGGTCGACGACTGCCCGCTCTCGGCGAAGGACGGCAGCTTCGTTCGCACCGGTTTCTCTGACCAGCTCGATCAGCTTCGCGAACTGGCTACCGGCGGTCGCGAGTGGATCGCCCGCTACCAAGCCGAGCAGGTTGAAAACTCGGGCATCCCCAGCCTAAAGGTCGGCTACAACAAGGTCTTTGGTTACTACATCGAGGTCACCAACGCCCATCGCGACAAAGTCCCCGACCACTTCATCCGCAAGCAAACGCTAAAAAACGCCGAGCGGTACGTCACACCGGAATTGAAGGAGTACGAAGACAAGGTCCTCTCGGCCGACGAGAAATCGAAGGACATGGAGTACAGCCTGTTCCTCGAATTGCGATCGGCCGTGCACGGTTCGATTCGGCGACTGCAAGCGACGGCGGAATTGCTGGCAACGCTTGATACGCTGATCTCATTGGCGGAGTTGGCGCGCCGCCGCAACTACTGCCGACCCGAGTGCGTTGAGGATCCGGTGCTGGAGATCGTCGACGGCCGGCACCCGGTGCTCGATGTAATCGAACCCGAGGGCACGTTCGTCCCCAACGACACAACGGCCAACGTCGACGACGGCCAGATGCTGATCATCACCGGTCCCAATATGGCGGGGAAAAGTACGTACATTCGGCAGGTGGCTTTGCTCACGCTGATGGCTCAGATCGGCAGTTTCGTGCCAGCCCGCAAGGCGACGATCGGCGTGGCCGATCGCATCTTCGCCCGCGTCGGGGCGAGTGACGAACTTACCCGCGGGCAAAGTACCTTCATGGTCGAAATGACCGAGACGGCCCGCATTCTGAACACGGCCACGAATCGCAGCCTGGTGATTCTCGACGAGATCGGCCGCGGTACGAGCACGTATGACGGCGTTTCGCTGGCGTGGAGCGTCGTCGAGTATCTGCACGATCATCTCGGCTGCCGCACGCTGTTCGCCACGCACTACCACGAACTGACCGACCTGGAATCGTCGCTCTCCAGCGTGAAGAATCTGAATGTGGCCGTGCGAGAGTGGGAAGACCGCGTCGTCTTTTTGCACAAGATCGTGGCCGGCTCGGCGGACAAGAGCTACGGCATCCATGTCGCCCGACTGGCCGGCGTGCCGAAGGAGGTCAACGAACGGGCCAAGCAAATCCTCAACCACCTCGAAGAAGAACATCTCGACCGGGAGGGCCGCCCCAAGATCGCCCGTCAGAAAACCCGGTCTGGCGACATACAACTCACGCTTTTTGGCTTTGAAGAGCACCCGCTGCTCGATAAGATCCGCGAACTCGATCTCAACACGCTCACGCCACTTGAAGCCCTGCAAGCAATCCAATCTTGGCAGGACGAATTGAAGAATCCGAAATAGATGCGGGGGACCGGAGGTCAGGGGCGTAGGGCGTGTGCTGACACGCATCCTATGGATCTACCCGCCAAACACCGTCTTCATCAGGTCGGTCGAACCGAGTGGTTTGGCCGAGATGAAGACCTCGCCGGCGGCGTATCCTGCCGAGGTGCCGTAGTGAATCGCCGCGCCGCGAATCTTCTCGAAAATGTACTGCTTCTCGGGTGGGAATTGCGTCTTGTAGCACGCGACCGCGGCAAGCTTCGTTTCGAGCGTCTCCGAAATATCTGCGACGAAGGAGCTTTGCCCTCCGCTCTGTTGCGGGGCGGTAAACGTGAGGCCAAAATAAAGTTGGGCGGAGATCCGGTGCACCGGCAAGCCGTCGAAATGCTCGTCCCATTTCGTCAGCCGCGAGTAAAAAATGCCGGCGTCGGTGATTTGCATCGCCTGCCAATGGTCGGGCGACGCCAGCGGCGTTTTCTCACCAAATCCGATGACGAGCTTGGGGCGATACTTGCGGAACTCCTTCGCCAGTGCGACCCGCGACTCGAAGTCGTCGAACAGCCGTCGATTCGGCAAGTCGAGAATCACCCGTTTCTGAACACCGAGCACCTCGGCCGCCTCTTGCGCCTCTTGGCGTCGCACTTCGGGACTGGGCGAACCGGGCGTGGGTTCGCCATCCGTCAGATCGACGATGCCAACCCGATAGCCTTGCCGCACCAGCCTCGCCAGCGTACCGCCACAGGCGATCTCCACGTCGTCGGGGTGCGCGCCCACGGCGATCACGTCCAGTTGCGGGTAGTCGCTCATGGTTTGACCACCGCGACCAGGAAGGTGGGACTGAGCGACTCGAACCGCATCCGCAGCAGTTGATCGGTGCCGTACGAAATGTTGATCATCCAGGTTTTGGCGTCGCCGGCTAGTTTCAACAATGCTTCGTGCACCATGGAGAAACTCTTGATGCTGCCGACATTGACGACCAACCGCCCACCCGGCTTCAAGCGGGGAAACGCTTGTTCGCAGAGGCCGATCACGCCCCGCCCTGCTCCGCCGACAAACACGGCATCGGGGTCGGGCAGATCGGCCCAAGCCTCGGGCGCCTTGCCTAGCACAGGCACAATGTTGTCAACGCCGAACCGCTGGGCGTTCTCGACGATCAAACCGGAGTCCTCGGGATCCATCTCGATCGCATAAACCGTTCCGCCTGTTGCAAGCTGCGCCGCCTCGACCGACATCGAACCGCTGCCGGCGCCGACGTCCCAAACGATGCTGGTCTGCCCGAGATCGAGTTGAGCCAATGCAATCGATCGCACCTCAGCCGGCGTCAACAATCCGCGTTTTGGTTTCGACTGCAAAAACGCCTCGTCGGGATTGCCGAACAGACGCCGCCCCACCTTTTCGATCGGGCGATCGGGGGTATCCGGCTTGCGCACCAGCACCATCACGTTGAGCGGGCTGAATTGCGTCTCGGCTACTTCCGAAAGATCGGCGTGCGTTACACATTCGTCGGGCGAGCCAAGGTTCTCACACACATACGCATGGAAGTAGTCGATCTTCTTTGCCAACAGCGCCTGGGCGACTTGAGCCGGTGTGTTTTCAGGCGTGGTGAACAACCCGACCTTCTCCGCCGTGCGAATCTTCTCGACGACGGCGTCGAGATTTCGATTGGCGAGGTTGGCGAGATAGGCTTCGTCCCAACTCTCTTTCACGCGGGCGAACGCCAACTGCATGCTGCTGACGTGCGGTACAACCTCGAAACGATCCTTGCCGAGCTTTTCGCATAGATATCGGGCTGTACCATAAAACAGCGGATCGCCGGTCGCCAACATCACGATCTTCTTGCTGGCGATGCTGCGGATGCTCTCGACCGCCGCGTCGAGATCGTGACCGATCACGACCCGTTCGCCCTCAGAGTCACCAGCCAGATCAAGGGCCCGTTCGCTACCCAACAACACGTCGGCCTGTTGGATCTTCTCGAGCGCGGCGGGCGTGAGTCCCTCGGCCGCATCTTCACCGACGCCAATGATGTAAACCTTTTCTACACTCTCCACCGATGGTTCCTTTGTGCGATCGACCTGTTGGCTGGGGTTGCCCAATGCCACCAACTTCCAACTTCACCCTCCCGGAGGGAGGGTAAAGACAAATAACGCGACGCAAGCGCCGCCGCTAACGCCTGTATTGCGGAGAGTCAATTTTACGGCATCGCCAACACACGCGAAACCGCCCGAAATGCGCAGCAAAAACGGCCACGCACGTTGCCGTACACGCATGGCCGTTATGATTTGTTCATCCGGTGAGCGGGTTACGCCTGGAAAGACGAACCGCAACCACAAGACTTGACAGCGTTCGGATTGTCGAACGTGAAGCCGCGTCGCTCGACGCCTTCGTAGAAGTCAACCGTTGTTCCATCGAGGAACAAGGCGCTCTTTTTGTCGACCACCAGCTTCACGCCGTGTTGATCGTATTCGGTGTCTTCTTCGGCGCTGAAGCTCTTGTCGAACCCAAGTGAGTATTGAAAGCCACTGCAACCGCCGCCGACAACGCCGACTCGCAGCACGGTTTCTTCTTCCTGACTTTGTTCACTCATAATCCGTCGTACTTCGCCGGCTGCTTTCTCAGTGAGCGTAATCGCCATTCTCTTCTGTCTCCACAGGGTTGAGTATCTGCAACGTTAAGCCTTTACATTATTCAAATCGACCCGTTTAGGGAAGCGGGTTTTCTAACCGGATTGTGTGAATCCACATAACCCAAGCAAGTGAATCCACATTCTCCATCACGGCATGAAACACTGCCAGCGCGTCAAACAACGCCACTATTTGGCAACGATGGCGAGCGGGCGTATCACTCGCCAATTCCCTGCACATCGGGCGGAGTGACAACGGAAAGCGAACTGGGAAGACTGCTCAGCCGGCGCAATCGCTGGACACCTTCCACGACGGCATCAACGGCAAACTCGACTTCCTCGTCCGTGTTGAATCGCCCCAGCCCAAAACGCAGGCTGCTGCGTACCTGATCGTCGCTCAGCCCCAACGCCCGCAGCACATGGCTCGGCTCCGGTTTGGCAGAGGTGCATGCACTGCCGGTCGAAACGGCGAGTTCATTCATGCTCATCATCAACGCTTCGCCATCAACGCCATCGAAGCGCACGTTGAGATTGCCCGGCAGTCGGCGACCGGCCGCATCGAGCGCGGGTCCACAAACGTAGACGCCGTCCAACTGCTTTTGCAAACCCGCCATCAGAGCGTTTCTTAACTTGGCCAATCGTTCGCTTTCGCCGGGCAGTTCCTCGATGCACAACTCGAGCGATTTGGCGAATCCGACGATGCCCGACACATTGAGCGTGCCGCTGCGCAGCGTCCCTTCTTGGCCGCCGCCATCGATCTGCGATTCGAGAGAGACGTACGGTCGTCGGCGTCGCACATACAACGCGCCGACTCCCTTGGGGCCATAAATCTTGTGCGACGTGAAACTCATCAAATCGACATTGAGTGCTTCCACATCGACGGGGATTCGCCCCACCGCCTGGGTTGCGTCGCAGTGTAGCAACACCTCCCGCTCACGACAGACGGCGCCAATCTCAGCGAGCGCGGGAATCGCCCCAATCTCATTGTTCGCCAACATCACCGAGACAAGAATCGTGTCGTCGCGAATCGCTTCGGCCACCCTCTCCGCCGCAACGATACCGGCTTCGGCAGAGCCATCCTGTGTGACTGGCAGGATCGTCACGTCGAAATTGCGACGCGCCAGCTTTTTCAGCGGATCGAGCACGGCCGGGTGCTCGGTCGCCACGCTGATGAAGTGGTTGCCCTTGCGTCGTGGACGCTCAGCCACGCCGCGAATTGCGAGATTGTTACTCTCGGTGGCGCCGCTAGTGAACACAAGCTCGCGCGGTGACGCGTTGATCGCCGTGGCGATCGATTGGCGGGCAATGTCGATCGCATCGCGGGCCTCCCAGCCGAAAGCGTGCCCCGAACTGCCCGCATTGCCGAAGGTCTCGGTGAAGAACGGCAGCATCGCCTCAACAACCCGCGGGTCGGTGCGGGTCGTGGCGTGGTTGTCCATGTAGATGGGTGTCGTGACCATATCTTCCTGTACGATGGATCTCCCGATCCGTCGCCCCAATTCCTACCGTCGCGTTGGAAAGCCCATCGTAATGATGAACCGCAACCGTCACTTCTCACCAAACAAGGCCGTCAGGCAGATGCTCGACCAGGTTTCAAAACCATCGAGATCGACCAATAAATCACTCACCGGACGAAACGAGGTATTGACGATTTCGTCTTCGCGGGGTTTCACCAACGGTTGTTCAAGATCGAAGATATGCACAACGCCCAGATGAACCATGCCAACATCGGTTTCATCATCGTTGATCAAACCAACACATTGATCACGGAAGGAAGAGCCGATCTCGACTTCTTCATTCAACTCCCGCCACATGCCTTCTTGGTAAGGATTGGCGTCGTCGCTCTCTGCGTCGTCGATCGAAATATGGCCGCCGATACCAACACTGCGTTTGCTGTGCAGGCGTTGCTCGCCCATTCCCTTGCCTCGGGTGTATTCAAACACGGTTTGCACGCCGTCGTCACCCGTGTGCCGAAAGATCACATAGGGGATGAGTTGCTTGAAGCTCGGGTCGTCTTCCATTTCGCCGCGCGGGCGGTAGCTGGTGTGCTCGGGGCTGAGCAGTTCATCGAGATACCCCTCAACACTCGGCCTAAAACCTTGGAAGTAGCCCAGGCCGTGAAACAGTTCCGTCGGTACTACAAGAACGCGTTCAGTCTGAACGGCGGTCATATTGAATCCTTTCGGTCGGTTAACTAGTGCTTTGAGATCGCTTGATATTCGAGTTGTGTGCCAGTGCGATCCCCAGTATCGATGGCTGACAAACACCGGCAGAGCCAGTGGCACCCACGCGTTATTGGCACGGCTGTCTAACGGCACCAATATAGGCGACGACCCAAGCTTCGACGAGTACCGAACAGATACGCGACCGACCGACTAGAGAATCAACATCGCGTCGCCGTAGCTAAAAAACCGATACCTCTGCTTGATCGCTTCTTCGTAAGCGCGCTGAATCAGTTCATCCCCGCCGAAGGTACGCACCAGCACCAGCAACGTTGTTTGCGGGAGGTGAAAGTTCGTCAGCATCGCGTCGATCGCTTTGAATTCGTAAGGTGGTTTGATGAACAGGTTCGTTTCGCCTTGAAACGGTTCAAGTTCACCGTCGGCTGCGGCCGTCTCCAACGTTCGCACGACCGTCGTCCCCACCGCCACCACGCGGCCACCAGCGGCCTTGCGTGCGGCTATTTGGACGGCCGCTTCCTCGTCGAGCAATGCGTGTTCGTAGTGCATTTCGTGTTCGTCGAGATTGGTCGCTTTGACCGGCTGAAATGTGCCCAACCCCACATGCAGCGTGATCGTCTGAACCTCAGTACCGTTCTTAATAATCGTGTTGAACAGCGAATCGGTGAAATGCAAACCGGCCGTCGGCGCGGCAACGGCGCCCGGCTTGTCGGCGAAGACCGTCTGATAGGTCTTCCAGTCGGAGTTTTCCATCTGCCCACCACGGATGTATGGCGGCAACGGCACGCGACCAACCTGCTCAAGGATCGACCAAACCACCTCGTCGGCATCGGGGCGAGCCACCCAAACGCCGTCCTCCAACCGGGTCAGCATCTTCAAACTGACGGCCGGTCGGGCGTCGCGGTCTTCAAGCGTTACCGTCTCTCCCGGCTGCAATTTGCCGCGAGTTTTCCCCAGTACCCGCCAGTTGCCGTTCTCATCGGCCGAAAGAAAAAGCCCCTGCCAGCGGCCCCCGGTCAACGTGCGACGACCTACCAACCGAGCCGGCACCACCCGCGTATCGTTGAGCACGAGACAATCGGCAGGCGTGAGGATCGTTGGCAAATCCCTCACGTGCAAGTGTTCAATCGTTTGGCGAGCACGATCAACCACCAACAGCCTCGCATCCGCGCGATTGGCCAACGGCCGCTGCGCAATCAGTTCGCTCGGCAACTGAAAGTCGTACTTTCGCAGATCACTCATGTTGGATTGGTCGTGTTTGTGAGTCATCAACGCTTGTAGAGAATCTCGGAGTATACGACGACCAGGACAGTTTGACACGAGGGTTGAAAGCTCCCTTTGCAATCCGAAACGGGTTCGGTTCCCGCGAGGTGAACGCCCATACAGGCATGAAAACGCCACCAAAAACTCGCCGACACTTTTTCCGAAAAGTTTTTTCTCGCCGATTTGCTTGCTAATGAACCGAAGTCGGCAGCAGCATTGGACCTACGCGATTTGGGCGTCTTCCGTCGATGATTTTCCGTGGGATAAACCATGTTGACCCAGGGGCATATGTGGGTATCTTTGGGAGGAATTGGGAATTAATGGTGCGATTGGGCGGATCATGCTTCTGACTGGCAGTTATCATCGATCTCTCGACGAGAAGCTCCGCATCGCGATTCCCAAAGGACTTCGGCAGGCAATTCAAGACGATGCGGCGGGGATCGTATATGTCGCCCCTGGCACGGACGGATCGCTGGCTCTTTATCCAGAAGCTGCGTTTGGTCGGCTGGCGAACCAGATTGCCGAGGCATCTCCGACGGAATCCGACGTACGAGCGTTCGCACGGCTCTTCTACGCCCAGGCACAACGAGTGCAGACCGACCGACAAGGCCGCATTCGCATTCCCGCCGAACTGGCTCAGCTTGCCAACATTCAGCGGGAGGTCGTGTTGCTCGGCGTCGGCGATCACATGGAACTGTGGGACGAGCAGTCCTGGAGCATCTATCGCGACGAGAAGCAGGCCCATTACGACGAAATCGCTGAAAAGGCCCTGAAACCAACCAAATAGGAGAGGCCGCGTTTACCAAAGTACGTCCGTCCCGTCTGCCTTCCGTGAGGCCACGGCGTCAACCAGCGGCCACCGGCTGACGCCAGGGGTCGGTTCTTTTCGAGCCGACCTTGGCCAAGCGGACGCGTGGCAGGATGCCCGCGAGAGCAGGCCGCGTCGACATGCGTACGTGTCGCCGCCGGCATCCAATCCCCGAGCACACAGGGATGTCCCTCGGGCTGGATGCTGTTTTTCGTTCGACCTAGCCGCTTGCGGCTTAGCGAGGTTTTGTGCCACACTGCTAAGCCACAGGCGGCTGTTTTTTTGCAATGAATCGCACGAGTTCATGTCAGATTCGATCCACATCAGCGTGCTGGCGGACGAGGCCATTCATTGGCTCAACCCACAACCGGGCCAGACCATCGTCGATGGAACGCTGGGCGGCGGGGGCCACACGCGATTGCTGGCTGAGCATGTGGGGCCAAAGGGGACGGTCCTTGCCATCGACCAAGATCCATTGGCGATCGAGCGAGCCGAAAAGGAACTCGCGGGCCTGCCCATCAAAGTCGTTTGCGGTAATTTCGCGGATCTGCCGCAGTTTCTCCCCGAGGCGGGCATTGAAGCCATCGACGGAATCCTGCTGGATCTTGGGCTCTCCAGCGATCAACTTGCCGATGACGAGCGCGGTTTCAGCTTCAATAGCTCCGGCGACCTCGACTTGCGATTCAACCCCGAAGAAGGCATGCCGGCCTGGCAATTGCTGGAACGCCTACCGGAGAAGAAGATCGCCGATATCATCTTCCACTACGGCGAAGAGCGCAAAAGCCGACGGATCGCCCGCAAAATCGTCGAGGTCAGGAAGAAGTCGACACTTCGCACCGCGGCCGAGATTGCCGAGTTGGTTCAGAGTTGCATCCCCACCAAGGGTCGGCAACGCATCCATCCGGCCACACGCACCTTCCAGGCCCTGAGGATCGCCGTCAACGAGGAACTGCGGTCTTTGGAGAAGGCCCTGAAAGACTACCCAGACCTACTCGTCTCCGATGGGCGGCTGGCCATTATCAGTTTTCACTCCCTTGAAGATCGTTTAGTGAAAACGGCATTTCGTGAAGACGATCGGTATCAGGTATTGACGAAAAAGCCGATACAACCTACTGAGGGGGAAATTGACCTCAATCCGCGAAGTCGCAGTGCAAGGATGCGCGTGGCGGCGCGGTCAACCACCTAATCTACGCAGCCTACGCAAACACGCGATACAAGCTCGAAGCGCAAGCGAGTGCATACAAGCTCGAAGCGCAAGCGAGTGGATCTGATTCCGCTACTCACTCGCTTGCGCTTCGAGCTTGTGGAAGGTCCTTCGCAACGCTGGTACGCGAAAAATATACGACGCAGGCGAGCCTCAAGGAGGAGGCCACTACATGGGTCGGCGATCTCTGTACCTCATTGCCCTGGCGGGCATTGCCATATCTGCTTTGGCCGTCTATTCGTTTCGCGATGTGATCGGACTGCCGGGATTCAACACCTCGATTCCCGTCGAAGACGACCAACCAACCGAAACGGGCGAAACGCCAGGCACGCTAACGCATCCGGCCACCATCGTCCAACCGCAGCAACCAACGACCTACGAGGCCCCAGGCACCGCATCGCCCGCGCGGGCCGGCGGTTGGGGGACGGGACCAGACAAAACACCCGACGACTCGATCACGCCCATCCCTTGGCGACCAAGCGACGGCGATCTCTCCCAATCTGGCGACGACTCCCCGGCAATGTCGCCCGCGGGTTCGTTCATGGCTTCTCGCAACGAGGATGCCTCCATCGCCGCCGATCGCGACCTCCGCTTGTTCCTACCGGAAGGCGATGCCACCGACCTAGTCGACCAACCAACCGTCGAAAAACACGTCATCCAGCCGGGCGACACCTTTTGGACGATCGCCGAGCAGCACTACGGCGACGGTCAATTCTACCAGGCACTGTACGAGTACAACCTCGCCGAGCAATCCGCCGACGAAGACAACTCTGGCGAAACCGTCGTCCTCATCCCCACCGCCGGCACGCTCCGCCAACTCTATTCCCAGCAGTGCCCGCGGTAGCACTTCGTCGCATCTCAAAGTGCGGGTCGAGGTTCTCATGAGCGGTATGGCGCTAGTATTCCACCGCAGCTTGGTTTTCGGGCAAGTGAGCGGCAAGGAGCTAGCCGCCGGTTTTGGCGGAGCGACGTTTCTTCGCACAAGACCGGTGGCTAGCGCCATACCGCTCACGAGAGATGCTACCCGAAAATCAAGTCGCGGCGATCTACTAGCCAAACGGCCCTTGTCTCTCAACTTCACCCTCCCTCCGGGGAAGATGTGCAGCTTTTAACCTTCGTCTTTCCAAGGAATTAAATTGCTTCACCCTCCCTCCGGGAGGGTCGCGAGGAACGAGCGGGGAGGGCGAATCACGGCGATTGCGCGATGATGGGTAATCTGCGATAACTGCGGTAACCGCAGTTTGAGTTCAAGGCGATGCGCTGGTTGCGTTGCTGTCGAACTGCTGTCTCTCGACAAGGAGGTTCGTCATGACGCCCCGAGCTCGCCAACAACAGCAACAACAAACGGAACAACCTTCAACGGCAATCTCCGAGCACTTCTCGGATCTCACCGATCCGCGGCGGCGGGAGCCGACGTATCCGCTGATCAACATCGTCACGATTGCCGTGTGTGCGGTGATCTGCGGGGCTGACGACTTTGTCTCGATTGCCGAGTTCGGGCGACGTAAGAAAGAGTTCTTCAGCAAGTTCCTCGATTTGAGTGCCGGGATTCCTTCGCATGATCGCTTCAACGCGATCTTCGCCGCGCTCAATCCGCAAGAGTTCGAGGCGTGCCTCTTGAGTTGGATCACCGCGTTGCATCAAGTCACCGACGGCCAAGTGATCGCGATCGACGGCAAGACGTTGCGGCGGAGTTACGATCGGGCGTCTTCCAAGGCGGCCTTGCACATGGTGAGCGCGTGGGCGACCGTCAATCACATCAGCTTGGGGCAAACGTTGACCGACGCCAAAAGCAACGAAATCACCGCGATTCCCCGCTTATTGAAGATGATCGATTGCGCCGGCAGCCTGGTCACCATCGACGCGATGGGCTGCCAAACGGAGATCGCCAAGCAGATCGTCAATGGCGGCGGCAACTACGTGCTGGCGGTCAAAGGGAATCAAAAGTCACTGCATGGCAGCATCCACCGGTTCTTCCAGGCCCGTCTGCAAGACGACTTCGCCGATGTCGACGTGCGCCGCACCGGCAGTCAAGTTCGCGCTCATGGCCGCGAGGAAACGCGTCGCTACTATCTCTGCCGCGTGCCGGATACGCTGGCCGATCGAAAGCGTTGGCCGGGACTCAAGGCGATCGGGATGGCCGTCAACGAAACCGTCTGCCAAGGGAAGACGACGCGCGAAGTGCGGTACTACATTGTGAGCCAATGGATGTCGGCCAAGAAGTTCGCCGGCGCCGTGCGTTCGCACTGGGGCATCGAGAATTCACTGCACTGGCAACTCGATGTGACGTTCGGCGAAGACCAGTCCCGCTTGCGCAAAGGACACGCCGCCGCCAACTTCAGCAGCCTCCGCCGGTTGGCCCTCAGCCTGCTGAAGAACAACCGCAGCCTGAAGAT
>Ga0180435_10001295_pt1 | contig 26297 bp, 20 predicted proteins | sample SS_ome_3_FD_132467 | JGI IMG/M metagenome (GOLD analysis project Ga0180435, IMG submission 132467) | Hypersaline lake sediment archaeal communities from the Salton Sea, California, USA - SS_3_S_1 metaG | ecosystem: Environmental > Aquatic > Non-marine Saline and Alkaline > Hypersaline >... | reverse complement strand
TTTAATATATTCACACAATATGCCTCTGTCATGGAAGAAATTAAAAAAGAAGAAGTAAGTCAGGAAGTATTTGATTTGTACGACGACTACGCACACAATCGCATAGACCGGAGACAGTTTATGAATCGATTGTCGGCCTATGCCATTGGTGGAATTACAGTGAGCTCCCTGCTCAGTTTCATCATGCCCAAATACCAGGAAACCCTCCAGGTCCAGGCCGATGATCCCAGGTTGGAATCGGAATATATAACTTATAAATCACCCAAGGGTGGAGGGGAAATCAGGGGACTTCTGTCTCGTCCTGCCGGATCTGATAAAAAACTGCCGGGAATTGTGGTGGTGCATGAAAACCGGGGATTAAATCCACATATTGAGGATGTTGGGAGAAGAGCCGCACTGGCAGGATTTGTATCACTGGCACCGGATGCCTTAACTCCCCTGGGAGGCTATCCTGGCAACGATGACGATGGCAGAACCCTGCAGCGGCAACGGGACCGTAATGAGATGCTGGAGGACTTTATTGCAGCCTATAAATACCTGAATGCCTATTCCGGCAGTACAGGTAAAGTGGGCGTGGTTGGTTTTTGTTTTGGAGGATGGATCTCCAATATGATGGCTGTGAAAATCCCCTATTTATCCGCTGCAGTTCCCTTTTACGGAGGCCAGCCACCCACCGAGTCCGTTCCCGAAATCAAGGCTCCCCTCCTGCTGCACTATGCCGGACTGGATAAGCGTGTCAATGAAGGCTGGCCGGCCTATGAAGAAGCATTAAAAAAGCACAAGAAGGAATATATCGCACATATGTATCCCGATGTGAACCATGGCTTTCACAACGACTCCACGCCCAGGTATGATAAGAAAGCTGCAGAGCTGGCCTGGAAACGAACCATAGAATTTTTCAAGGAGAAACTGGTCTGATGCCCACCCAGGATATTCATACAAGTCCGGAAATACTGACCTATCGGATAGAGGACGACGGGACCTTTCCCAATAACAAACATTTGCCCTTACTGGTATTAAAAGGCGTATTTCCCACAAACGAGAAAGCGGATCCTGACCTGATAGAGAGGACCTTTGACAGAAACGAGTGGCAGGGCAGCTGGCGAAACGGCCTCTACCCTTTCCATCATTACCACAGCACTGCCCACGAAGTACTGGGAATCTATTCAGGAACCGTGCGCGTACAGTTTGGTGGTGAAGAGGGAAAAATCCTGGTCGCATCGGCAGGAGATGTACTGGTCCTCCCGGCAGGTTTGGCCCATAAAAACATATGGTCCAGTCACGATTTCCGCGTGGTAGGTGCCTATCCTGCCGGAACCAGCTGGGATATGAATTATGGCAAAGAGGGCGAAAGACCGGGTAGCGATAAGAATATTGCCATGCTGGCAATCCCGGAGACCGATCCGGTATATGGAACGGAAGGACCTTTGAAGACTCACTGGACACAGGTAGATTAAACCAAAGCTCTTAATATGAGTCAGATAATCAATACCTCAGCATGTTAAGTACTATTTCATCTGGTAAAAAGACAGGTCTATGAAAAAAACAGCAAAAATATCATCATTCCTGCTGCTCTTATTGGCGGCAATATTCATTTCTGCAGAAAGCGGAGCACAGACTCTGATTGAAAATCCTGAGCTGGATCGACAGGTTGAAAAGTTCCTGGCATCCGGTCGGTGGTACGATATGAATGTACCTACCAGCGATGGGAAACTGCTTTACGACCTTATTATCAAGGGCCATTACACCAGGGCTTTGGAAATAGGAACCTCCACAGGACACTCCGGAATTTACATTGCCTGGGCCCTGAGCAAAACCGGCGGGAAGCTCATCACCATTGATATTGATGAAAGAAGGCATAAGGAGGCTGTGAAGAACTTTAAAGAAGCTGGACTATCGGATTATATCGATGCCCGCCTGGCCGATGCCCATGTCCTGGTCAGGGAGCTGGAAGGTCCCTTTGACTTTGTGTTCAGTGATGCGGACAAAAACTGGTATAAGAACTACTTCAACGATGTACATCCCAAACTGGTGGTCGGTGGATGCTATACCACGCATAACATCAGGGCGGGATCCTGGAATCAGTCCTACCTGGATTACGTGAGGAGTCTGGATAATTACGAAAGCAGCTTGAATTCTGCTGGTGGAGGAGTCTTAATATCCTATAAAAGAGCAGAATAACCAGGCTCATGCCGGAAGCCCAACTTCCCAGAAAACTGAAGCTTTTTTCCCTGACAAACATCGTTATCGGGGACATGATTGGGGCTGGAATATTCACAACCTCAGGCCTCCTTCTGGCCCAGCTACACGATCCCATCCTGCTGCTCATTCTTTGGGTAGTAGGAGGAGCCATTGCCCTGAGCGGGGCATTGAGTTATGGTGAACTGGGTGCCAGATACCCAAGTGCGGGCGGGGATTACATTTTTTTAAGCAAGCTCTTCTCGCCTCTGGCGGGCTTCTTAAGTGGCTGGGTATCTTTCTTTGTGGGTTTTTCTGCTCCGGTTGCGGCATCCTCCCTGGCGTTTGCTGAATATCTGGTCCGGACGCTTCCTGAGGATGCGCTTCCGGCTCAATTGGAACTTACCAAGAAGGCCATTGCTATCGGGATTATTATCGCGTTCACACTGATTCACTATTTTGGTCTCAGATCAGGAACCAAAATACAGAACGTCCTTACCATACTGAAGATCGCTTTGATTCTCGTATTAATAAGCACTGGCTTCGCCTTTGGGGAGGGCAGTTTCGAGCATTTTCGGATCGAGAAAAGTGAGACTTTTGCAGGAGCCAATCTTAAAACCATGGGCCTGGCCCTGATGTGGATCCTCTTTGCCTATACCGGTTGGAATGCTTCCACCTACGTGGGTTCCGAAGTGATTAATCCGGCCAGGAACATCCCCAGGTCCTTGCTGATAGGAACCTTCTCTGTAACTATTATTTATCTCTTTCTGAATACCTTATACGTGTATGCGCTTCCACCCGATGAGATGAAAGGAGTAATATCCATCGGAGGTTTAACGGCCAACAAACTTTTCAATCTCTCACTGGACCGTATTTTTTCCATGTGCATTGCCCTGATACTTCTGTCAGCCATCAGCGTACTTATCATGATCGGACCCCGTGTGTATTACGCCATGGCTCAGTCCGGCCATTTTTTCGGGCTGGCAAAAAAGACCAACCGCTCCAAGGTGCCAGGTATTTCCATTCTTCTGCAAAGCGGACTTGCCATAGTATATGTGTTAACCGGCACCTTCGAACAGATCATTACCTTCCTGAGCTTTTCACTGGGAATATTTCCCATACTGGCCGTGCTTGGTGTATTTAAACTAAGGATGAAAGGTCAGTCTGTGTTTAAAGTCCCGGGATACCCGCTTCTGCCGGCATTTTTCATTTTAAGCTCCCTGTTCATACTGGTTTTCGCCTTCTTGGAAAGGCCCGTAGAATCATCCATAGCCCTGGGAGTCATTGTGGCAGGTATCCCTATGTATTACTTGCTGACCTGGAATCATAACAAATCCCAGGACCTTTAAATAAGCTTCTTATTCGGAAGTGGCGGATAGCTCCTGGTAGATAGAAGTGACCAGGCGCTTCTCGTTTTCTGTAAATTTGGCCAGCACCTCTTCCTGGGTTTTTCCATCCTTAACAAGGACCTTAACTTCCTCCTGTCTGCCCTCCATTTCCTGGATATGCTTTTTGATTTCAGCCCGGCCCACCGGATCTGAATGGCCGCTGAGGAAGGTTTCAGCATCCAGTTTTTCCAGCATAAGCTTCATGGATTTTACATAGTCGAAGGAATTTCCTCCTTTCATTGAATGGATCAGCTGAGGCCGACCTTCGAAATACAGGTCAGCCACAAATGCGGTTTTTGATGACGGACAGTAGACAATCGCATCGCCGGTGGTGTGCCCCACGCCGAAGTAATGCAGCTCAACCTTGCTCTTGCCGAGCCAGATATCTAACTGGTCGGTGAAGGTTATGGAAGGAACAAAGGGAAAATACCGGGGATCATCCCAATCCGACGCCCTGCCGAAGTTTAATTTGAAGAAATCTTCGCGGCAATTTTCATGGGCTATGAAAGTCACTGTTGCTGGAAAATAGCGATTGCCCTGGATATGATCCCCATCGCTATGGGTATTTACCAGGTACTTAACCGGCTTATCCGTTAGCTTCTTGATCGCATCCAGAGTCTGATTTACAGAGGCTTCATTCATCTTTGCATCAATGACCAGGACCGCATTGTCTCCTATTATGACTCCCCCGTTAGATCCTCTGCCGCCCATGAGTTGATATAGATTGTCGGTGATCTTATCCAGGCTGATGGGAAGGCTCAGATCGTCCTGTGCATGTATACCCGGAAGGCATAAAAGGATTACCAGAGCGCTGAGGTATGATCTTAAGTGTTTCATTTTGTTGGGTTTTATTATTTGCGGAATAGATAGATATTGTCTCTCTGGAGTTCGGCAGCCACCTTTACAAAGGTGTAACCAGCGTCCTCCACTTGCTTGATGAGGGTATCTTTGGGAGTGGCGTGACCGGACATTCTGCCATAACGGCCAGGAACTCCTTCTATGATGGCAAGTGTTGCTCCATGCTTCAGCGCCGGGTAGGCATTTTTCAGGACATCCACCGGGTGGGTGAAATGGTGGTAGGAATTTACGATGAATATCATATCCAGCGTATTTGCAGGTAGCATGGGATCTTTGATCTTCCCACGCAGGGTTTTAATGTTTGAAATATTGTCTCTGCGGCATCTGCGATTCAGGTAATCCAGGGCTTCCTGGTCAATGTCGTTGGCATAGACGAGGCCCTTGGCTCCCACCTTCTCAGCCAGTAAAACCGAATACCTTCCCCTACCGGCACCAATCTCCCCCACGATCATGCCTTCTTTCAACTTTATGGCCTTGATTACTACTTCAGGGGGCTGATAGGAGGTTTGCCGGGATTCCCAGGCATCCGGGTCCTGGGCACAAAGGGGAAAGGAAATCAGAAGGACCAGCAAAAACAGAATCCAGGAGTTATGTGTTCTCATGATCTGGGTTTTTAAGTCTCGTTAAGATACTAAATAATACGGATAGTAGCGCTTATTATTGATTGATATAGAAGGATTTAATAATGCAGGAATGTCCCTGGCTTGCAGGATTCCTGGATTCTAAGATGGTAAGTCTGAGGCTGTGCGGTCCGGGGTCCAGTTCTGCTTCCAGGGTATAATACCACGGCAGATAAAGGTGTGCACTCCAGTGGGTAAAGAGGTCGAGGGTGACAGCTTTAGCTCCATCGATGCTATATTTTATCATTCCGGCATCGGGTCCTGCTGCGACCATGATCCCCACGGCCCTGCCTTCAAAGTTTAATAGGAGCTGATCACCGGGTTGTTTCCCCACCAGCATCTGAACATTTGTGTAGCCGGTTCTGGTACCGGCATTCTTAGCGGGAGTCCAATTTTCTATATGTGTAAAACCCTTTAGATCAGTTGCTTTATCGATAGATAACAGTTCTCCCCGGGCATAGGAGAAGGGATCCAGGGCTTCAGGCAGTACATGGGGACCGGACTGTTCCCCGGAGCTGGCTGCCCGCTCAAAGGCAGTTTCTAAATAATGGATCATGGAGCGGGCATAAACACCCTGACCAAAAGGAGAAGGGTGCAGATCCTTAAAATCCTCCTCCCACGTGAATTCGTCCTTGTTAATTCGATGTGTGACTTCCAGCGCCAGATTGAGGGTCCCCACCTGGTAGTGATGAGCAACTTTTTCAAAATTGCGGATCACTTCCGGTACCTCGCCCCGATTGTAGCTTGCCATCTTCCCAGGATCCACAAAGTGCATAAGCACAATATCCGTTAGAGGATTATCTCTGAGACTATGCCGCAGGATGCCCTCCATGCCCCTGATTTGTTCCTGCTTGCTACGTCCATTGGTAGCATCGTTTACCGCTGCTTCCACAAATAAAAGGTCCACAGGCCCTTTGGAAAGTATATCGCGGTATAACCTGAAGGAACCGGGAGTTGAGCCCATGGATGCAATACCTGCAGGAATAAATTCGAAACTCGTTTCCGGAAATTTATGTTCCAGGTAGTGGCATATGCTGTCACGCCATCCCCCGTTTTGAGTTATGGACCCTCCCAGAAAGGCCACCCTGGCACTCTTTTTACTCTCAAAGCTATGGAAGGAATTAAGCAGTCCCTGTCTGAGATTATGATAAGGATCATGGGACAAAGGCAGTGTTTTTCGTTTCAGATTGGAAAGAACAAATTCAGCACCCAGTTCCGGAGTTTCAATGGTGAAATGGTGGCCATGGAGTTTCTGCTTTCCATTTGTACAGGGCACCAGGGTGGAAATCCCACCCAGTTTCACATAGCGATCACTCAGCAGGAATATATTCTCCGAGGGCGGCACCACCTGGTCCTTAAGACCGATCATTGTCATAATAGGTACACGGGCCATGGCCAATGCCTCCAGCTTATCAATGGGATTGTTCTTATATTCAAAAGCTTCCAGGTCACTCTTAAAGCCATATTGCTTTTTGAGGATCTTCCAGGTCCCCGGGTCTCCCCTTCCGGTACCAAAGCCTCCCGGCCAGCTTTTAAAATCACACACCGGAGCTTCGGTATATATGCAATGTACCTTCCAGGGCTGCCTTTTGGCCCAGTTGAAAACAAAGAGACCTCCCCGGCTCACCCCTTCCAGGCTTACTTTTGGGGAGAAGCCTTCACGGTGGACCATAAATTTATAAAAGCTGTCCCAAAGCTTCATGGCTTCAGGACTCCCAAGCATGTCATCCGTATCTATGTAGGCAATGAATAATCCACTATCCAGGAGGATCTCATCCATGTGGGTGTGCCATTCCGGAAACCTGGCTCTCCATACCCACTCCTTGGCTGCTAAGGGCTCATGGGGGGCAGTGATAAAGGCCTTTCTGCCATTTACACTTATATGATAGCGGGTATATCCCTTCCAGACAGAGGTGCTGTCGTATTCTGTGACAGGCGGGTCCTGACATAGCGTTTCTCCTTGCACAGGCTCAGATATAAGTAAGAAAGTGCTAATGAGAAGTGGAAGTATCATGGCAATATAGATTTCGGATATTTAGAGTGAAAGTACAAAAGCTATCAATTGCTGCAACTGATTATCCGGAAGGGGCTTTTCCAGACCGTGCATCTCATAGGTAAATACTTCCTGCAGTGTGGCACAGCGCCCGTCGTGCATATAGGGCCCTGTACGCCAGATCTCGACCAAGGTGGGGGTATCCCAGCTGTTCTGGCGATCGTAGGCTCCCAGGCTACCCATGCTGTGTTTCTTCTGATCGGTATAATGGGGAGCCGGGTGGCATTCCGCACAGCCTGCATCTTGGAATACTTTTTTTCCCAGTGCAGCTTCAGGACTCAGCTTCCCTTCCTGAAGCTTTGGGCTGGGAACAGCTTCCAGGCTCCTCAAATAGCTATCCACGGCAAGACTTATGCTGTCATCCACTTTCATAAACTGGATAAATTCGAAGCCGGCTTTCACAGCGATTTCAGCCGTGGGTCGAATTCCGGTGATCATGGAGGGTGAGGTCTCATGTGCCAGCAGGAGGCTTTTGCAATTTCTGGGATTCCCCATTCCATCGTTTAACAAATCCCAGTTCAAAGCATCTGTCCGGGCATTATCGGGGTGACAGCCGGTGCAGCTCTGCCAGGATTGAAAGCAAAAGCTGGCATCGTGGAAATATTGTTCACCCTTTCTCGCTTCACTTAGGGTCTGTACTTCTGACAAGCGAATTACTTCCTTTCGAACTTCACCGCTTTTACGCGGCGATACTACACACAGATCGTCGGAGAAGTAGTTAGCTGCAAAAAGCTTTCCTCCTGAAGACGCTATGGCTCTTGGACCATTGCCCGGTAGTCCGCTTCTTTCCCTGATGCCCATTAAAAAGCTCAGGTCATAAGCCAGGCTGCTAAGGTCGGGATGCCTGTTTAGCTTCTCCATCAGGGCTCTGTAATCTATGCTGCTGTAATCATGGGTTCCTGAATGTGCTACCCAGATAAAGTCGGTGTTGCAGGCCAGACCCCAGCTTCCGGCTGCCCCTTTGTCGGGTTCATCCAGAAGAATGGTGGCAAAAAACTCCTGGGAACGGGCGTCAATAATGCTCAGCGCACTGGTATTCATCCAACCCTGTTCCAGCTGAGTGGTTGGCAGCTGGAATCTGCCCAGATTGTGCGTTACCAGGACGTAGGCTCCATCGGCCGACAGGCACATTCCCCTGAGGGCATTGCTTCCATTGGCCAGCGTGATATGCTTTACACAGCGCTGCTGCTGCAGGTCTATGACACTAACTGCAGCTGCCACTGTATCCACATCTGCTCTGCCTGCCGGCAGGAAATTGGCAGCAAAGAGGTATTTTCCGTCACGGGAAATGGTGATCTGCCTGGGCTGTCTCAGGACTTTGATTCTTGCCGTTTCCTTTCTGCTTTTCAGGTCCACCACGGAAATATCATCGCTAAACTGGTTAGCCACATAGGCAGTTTTCAGATCTGGGCTAACTTCCACGTCACATGCCCCATGTCCCACCTGGACGGTGCTTTCATGTGCAAGGGTGGATTTTTCCAGCATCAGCAGCTCACCTTCCGAGTGAGAACATACAAGCAGCAACAGCTTACCTGCCATAGCCAATGCCTTGGGGGGCAGTTGAGTGAAGCAGGAATTTTGGATGGAATAATCGTCCAAACCATAGGCCCTAAGCTCATGGGCAGTCAGTCCGGTCACATATAGTATACCCTGGGTGGAATCCACCAGCAATTCGTTGGGTGAAAAAAAGAGATCCTCCGCATGGGAAGGCTTGTTTTCTATTTCCGGAGACCCATTGTCCGCGGAAAAGAGTAGCAGAAATGCCCAGGAAAATAGAAGCGGTTTAAGCATGGTATCCTTGCTCTATTGAGGGAGTATGTAGCTATCGAAACGCTTCTCCCCTTTCGAAATAGCCTGCATATTAGCCTCTTCTTCTTCCAGGCGCTCCCTGTATCTGGCTAACTGGGTCCGGTGTTCTTCGCAGGGGATGAAGTTATCCATATCAGCCCTTGGCATCAGCGCAAGCTGCTGCTGACCACGCCCTATGATCTCCAGGGCTTCTCGCCGTTTTTTTCCTTTAAGTTCAGAGATGCAGGGGCTGAGTTCGGGACGTTCGAAGGAGATCTGGGGCCCGAGGGTACGCGTGTGGCCTGCCAGTTTCCCGAAGTCCACACCGCAGATTTCTCCCAGGCGCTCCAATTCTTCCTGGCTCAGAGGACTTCTTCCAGCTGGATGATCCGGGTATGCAGACTCGTATTGCGAGTAATATACTCCATTGAGGTCGATCCAGGTATAAAGAGTTTCCATTTCTTCTTTGCTCAGATTCACCGCGTGATGACCCTCTTCCAGGACCTGGATCAAAGGGCTGCGGTGCGATCCCCAGGAATAAGCCTGCTGAAGTGTGGCTGGTCCCCCACCTATACATGCCACTTGTTTCTTCACGTGCAAATCCACATAGGAAGCATTAAAGTAGGGATTTCTGTCCCCGGCCAGTATCAGTGCCGATGCGGCCTCCTTGTTGAAATCGTGGCAGGAAAGGCAGTGTTTGTCGAATATGGGCTGAACTTCAGCCATGTAGCTGAAAATTGGTATTTTCTCCCTTTCACGTGCCAGCAAAGACGGTGCTTTTCGCAGGGCCAGGGGCATCCTGTTTACATTGGGAGGAGCAGACAGCCGGTCTTCGTGACAGCCTATGCAGCCGTTGGTTTCCCCGGGATGGGCGATAACACCGCTTCGCATGGTCTGAACCATCTTTTTATCCTTATCCAGCAACTGAAAATACAGGTACACACCCGAAGGTACCTGAAAATTGGCCGAGCCGTCTTCTTCCACCTTTACAATCCCCAGTATACGTTTGGTTTCAAAACTATGCCAGTTTACCCCCGGAGCCTGTTGTCCCTGTCCGTTCCAGGCAGCCTGGGTATAGGTGCGTTTTTCGGGCGATTCCACCACCCGCAGGTATTTGACTGTCCCCCTTTCCACCTTTTCCATATGTGTACCTTCATAGACATCCTGGACATAAAAGCTCCCCGGAGAATTGTCGTAACGTCTGGCAGCGGGTATTTCACGTGGCCTGAACCTGGGAGCCAGGGGCATGGGATCGAAGCTACTCAACTCCTGGTGCTCAAAAATAAGATGCTCCTCTCCTGCCTCATCCACCAGGTAGATGCCCATCTTTTGCGAGGTGGGGTGATTGCCATTGTTTTTCTCCAGCCAGATGGATTTGGAAACCAGAAAGTGTTCCTGAGAAAGCGGATATGGATCTTCATACCGTGTATCCAGCTTCATAAACTCATCCCAATTTCCTTTACCCATAAGCTCAATGGCCTCTTCTGGCCAGATTCTCACGACGGCCTCTTTTCCATCCACCCCTTTGCTTCTGTCAATAAGGGTCAACGCACCCCAGGGACGGTCGTGACAGGAACCAAAAATGCATAACATCAGATTGTTGCCGGGCAGGGGTCTCGGATCGATGATACCCCCGGGCGATTGGGTATTGTTACCATAATAAATGGCATGCCGGGTTCCATCGGGATTGGTAGTCCACAGGCCCTGGGCATCCCCAAAGTTACGGTCGATATATTCCCAGCGGTCATAAACCAGTCTTCCATCCTCCATCAAAGCCGGATGTCCCTCGAAGAGCGTACTTTTGCCAATCTGGACTATGTTGGACCCATCTGGGTTCATCCGGAAAAGATTGGCCATAATGTGCCTGTTGCACATGCAATACTTGGGCTCGCGGGTCGAGCTAAACACAATTTGCCCGTTGGGAAGGTAAATGGGGTCAATATCAGAGACTCCTCTGGCAAAGGTGAGCTGTCGAAGGTTATTCCCGTCCGAATCTATTTCATAGATATGATAATCATCCTCCTGGCTTTTCCTGTAGGAGAAGATTATTTTTTCCCCGGAAAAGGAAACTTCCGGATCCCGGATGACTCCACTTTCCGATTTCAGCAAGCTTTGGGTTTTCCCGGTTCGGGTGTTGAGTATCAACAGGGAGGCTCCGGGAGTAAAACTGCTGGCATTAATTTCTCCAGTTTGGAAAAGGGTGGCCGTGTTGTGATGGTCCTGCTTATACTGATGTCGCACCACCAGTACAAGAGACTCGGGCAGTTCAGCTAACTCCGGCGGATCAGGCATCGGAGTGAGCATGGTACTTAGGCTGATAAGGAGAAGAAAAATAGCTGTCATGGACATTGGTCTTTCCCTTGCAATGTACTAACTCCCACGCTTTCATTCAAGCGGAGCATGAAATCCTTACTTAGTATGAATCTAAATGAATAACTTTATATGAAAGTTAATATACTTTCATTCGAAAGTTCGTATATTTGTTTCACTGAACTTTCAATCTGAGTCGCATGATATTCAACATTCAGCGGTTCTCGACGCACGACGGAGACGGAATACGGACCCTCATCTTTTATAAGGGCTGTCCTTTACGTTGTCAGTGGTGCAGCAATCCCGAAAGCCAATCCTTTACGCACAGCATCATGTATGATGCTTCTCTTTGTCAGCGTTTTGGCGACTGTGCCAGCATCGAGCCCGATGCCTTCAACCTGAGAGGTGAGAATGGAGTAGAGATAAAGCGATCTTCAGTGAAGCAGGCTCTTAGTCTGAAGGATGCCTGTGCTTCCAAAGCTCTGGTGCTTACCGGAGAGGATTTGGGAGTGGACCAGATCATGGCTGAAATTGAGAAAGACATTCCCTTCTACAATAATGACGGAGGAGTGACCCTTTCAGGGGGGGAACCCCTATCCCAGGATCAGGATTTGATCGATCTTCTGAATGAATTGAAAGCTAAGAAGATAAATACCAGCATGGAGACCTCTCTCCATGTCAGCTGGGCCAGAATAGAACGTTGCCTGGGTCTGGTGGGTACTTTTCTGGTGGATTTGAAACACACCGACAAGGAAAAGTTCAGACACTTTATAAAGGGCGATGCCGGGCTGGTACTCAGAAACCTGGAGAAACTGGCCTATTTCGGTGCCAGAGTAGTGGTCAGGATTCCGGTAATACCCGGTTTTAACCACTCATTGAGTGAGATTCAGCAAATGGTGGATAAGGTTTCCACCATTAAGGGAATTGAAGAGATACACTTTCTCCCCTACCATAGCTTTGGGGTGGAGAAGTATAAGATGCTTGGAAAAAACTATGAATTCGGATCTGAAAAGCAGGTCCCTGAAGAAGAACTGGAGCTTTATGAGCAATATGCGCAATCGAGGGGTTTCAGAACTAAAATTGGAGGATAAGATGATCGTAAAAGAAAAAAGCACACAAGTGACCGACAGAATAGCCGGGCTGAGGGAGAGAGTTTTAAGCGCCAAACCCAGTGTATGTACTGAGCGGGCCAGATTTTATACGGAAGTATATAGAGATCATGAAGATCAGCCCGTGATCATCAAACGTGCCATGGCTCTGAAAAGGACACTCGAGAATATGAGCATCTTCATTGATGAGGGAGAATTAATCGTTGGGAATCAGTCCTCCGCTCATCGCGCTGCCCCGATCTTTCCCGAATATGCGGTAGACTGGCTTCCCGAGGAAATGGATGAGCTGGACAAGCGACCCGGCGATGCCTTTTATATCACCGAAGCACATAAGAAAGAACTCAGGGATATCGCCACTTGGTGGAAGGGGAAGGTATTGTGGGACCGGGGATGGGCCCTGATGTCCCAGGAACTTCGCGACCTGCAGGATTCCGCCATTATTAAGGCCACAGGCAATCTGACCTCCGGAGATGCCCATATCGCCGTGGACTTCCACAAGATCCTGGAAGTGGGCCTTAGCGGATATTTCAAAGACATTGAAGAGCAACACCGTCGGGTGGACCGTTCCAATCGGGAGGGTGTTAGGAAGGACAAGTTTTATACGGCTCTGGCCATGGGACTGGAATCCTTTCAGACCTTTATCCGGCGTTACCGCGATCTGGCCACTTACCTGAGTAAGGAAGAGGAGAATCCTCTCAGGGTGGAAGAGCTGGAAAAAATAGCTGTGAACTGTGCAATCATAGCTGAAGAGCCTCCAAGGAATTTCTACCAGGCTTTGCAGCTGGTCTATTTTGTGCAACTGATCCTCCAGATTGAAAGCAACGGGCATTCGGTCTCCCTGGGTCGCCTGGATCAGTACCTCCACCCCTACTATGAAAAGGACATCCTGACAGGCAAAATAAGCAGGGAATTTGCTTCAGAATTACTTGAGAACACCTGGATTAAGTTACTGTCAGTAAACAAGATAAGGCCCTGGTCCCACACGCGTTTTTCCGCAGGAGGTCCGCTATATCAGAATGTAACCATAGGTGGACAAACGCCGGAGGGAAAAGATGCTGTAAATAAACTGAGTTTTCTGGTGCTCGAATCGGTGGGCAAAATGAAACTTACTCAGCCCAACCTTTCGGTCCGTTTTCACAGGAACATCAGTGAGGAATTTATGATGGCCTGCATGGATGTGATTGAAAAGGGCTTTGGCATGCCTTCATTCAATAACGATGAAGTGGTTATACCCGAACTAATGGAACTGGGTGTTGAGCATGAAGATGCTTACAATTATTCCGCCATTGGCTGCATCGAAATTGCAGTACCGGGAAAATGGGGCTACCGCTGTACCGGTATGAGTTTCCTGAACCTGATGCGCGTATTTCTGGCCACCCTGCATGATGGCCTGGACCGGGAAAGCGGGCAAACCTTTCTGAAAGGCAAAGGGAGTTTCAGCGATTTCGAGACATTTGAACACTTGTTTCAGGCCTGGCAGCAACAGATCCGCTACTACACGAAGAAAACGGTAGAGATTGATACTGCCGTAGATACTGCCCTGGAAGAACACGTGCCCGATATTCTGTGCTCAGCCTTTGTGGATAATTGCATTGCCAGCGGAAAGACCATCAAAGAAGGGGGATCCAAATACGATTTTGTTTCGGGACTGCAGGTGGGCATTGCCAATCTGGGTAATTCCCTGGCAGCCATTAAAAAACTGGTTTATGAGGAAGGCCGGATCAGCAAGGAAGCCCTGATGGAAGCCCTGGAGAACAATTATGAAGGGAAGGAAGGCGAAAAGATCAGGCACCTGTTGCTTAATTTCGCTCCCAAATACGGAAACGACGACGATTATGTGGATCTGCTTTTAAATGATGCCTACATGGAATTTATCGACGAGCTGAAGAAATACCATACCACCAGACACGGGCGTGGCCCCATCGGCTGCAGGTATTATGCAGGTACCTCCAGTATTTCAGCCAATGTGCCCAGTGGAGCCGTCGTTCCCGCTACGCCGGATGGAAGAAAGGCCTATACACCGGTGGCAGAAGGCAGTTCTCCCTCTTCCGGGACCGATCTTCTGGGGCCCACAGCGGTATTTAAATCCGTTTCAAAATTACCTACCAAAGAGATTATGGGTGGAGTACTTCTTAATCAGAAGCTCTCCCCGTCAGCCATTGCGAAGAAAAGCGATAAAAGTAAGCTCATATCCATCATACGCACATTCTTTGCCGATTTGAAGGGATGGCACGTACAATATAACATCGTATCACGGGAGACACTGCTGGCCGCCAAAAAGGATCCTGAGAAATACAGGGACCTGGTGGTAAGAATTGCAGGTTATTCCGCATTTTTCACTACTTTATCTCCCGATACACAGGACGATATCATAGCACGAACCGAACATACACTAACCCATTAACCCATTAACCCATTAACCCACTAACCCCTTCACCCATGCCAGAAGTACTTTGCGGAGTCGACATCGGAGGAACCAAATGTTCCATCGCCCTGATTGATAAACAGGGCAAGATCCTGGATAAGATCTACACCTGTGCACATGTGGAGGAAGAGGAAGAGGACGGAATGGTAAGAATGGTGGCCGGACATGTCAAGGAATTGCTGCAGCGTAATCAGCTTAAGCCCACTGATATCCCGGCACTTGGCGTAGGTTGCGCAGGGCATATCCGCTTTTCTGATGGGGTGATTGTTACCACCTCTAACCTGGAGGGCTTTGATAACTATCCCTTACGAGACAAACTGCAGTCCCATTTTGAGGTACCTGTGATCCTCGACAACGATGCCAATGCTCAGGCTGTGGGCGAGCATAAGTTTGGGGCAGGAAAGGGCTTTGAAGACATGATCTTTGTGACCATCAGCACTGGTATCGGGGCCGGACTCATACTGAATGGCAAGGCCTACCGGGGTATGTCGGGGACTGCGGGCGAGTTTGGCCATACCATCGTTGAGCCCAATAGCGAACTTGTCTGTAGCTGTGGCAACAGGGGCTGCCTCATGGCCTGTGCCTGCGGCATGGCTCTCCCCCACCTCTTTAAGAAGAAGCTGGAGGAAGGGATGGAGACCCTGATCAAGATGCCTCCCAATTTCAATGTTTCCAAAATCAACGGGCAGACCCTGAAAAAGGGCCTGGAACGAAAGGATCCACTTTCCAAAGCTGTGATATCGGACAGCGCTTATTACGTAGGAATAGGTCTGTATAATCTGTTCCAGACTTTAAATCCACCACTTATTGTGCTGGGAGGCGGACTAACCAATTGGGGAGACTTTTACCTGGATAAGATCAAGGAGACCTTCTACGAACTGGCCGGGGATATGCTGGTCGATCCCATTGAGATTACTCTTTCACACATAATAGGCGATGCGGGCGTTATTGGTGCCGCAGCGCTGAGCCTGGACTAGTTATGTTGAACCAAAGGCAGAACAGGATCCTGGAAATTCTGGGAAAGGACAACCAGACCTCTGTAATAGCGCTGGCCGCTTTCCTGGGGGTAAGCTCTGTAACCATTCGTCAGGATCTGAACCATCTGGAAGCTGAGGGTCTGCTAAAAAGGGTACACGGGGGTGCGGTACTGAAAGACGGTGACGATCTGGACAACCGTTTGGGCAAGAATTATGAAAAGAAGCTCAGAATCGCAAAAAAGGTAGCCACTCTGGTCAAAGAGGGAGACACCATTCTGATTGAATCCGGATCTGCCAACGTGCTTCTGGCCAGGGAGCTGGTGAAGATCAATAAGGTAACCCTTATGACCACCAACCTGTACATTGCCAGGCAGTTTAGAAAAAACCTGGAGGCCAATATTGTGATTCTGGGAGGGATTTACCAGCACGACAGCGAAACCCTGGTGGGAAAGATTACCAAGGCCTGCATCGAACAGGTACATATTGACAAAGCATTTATTGGAATTGACGGCTATCACCCGGATCATGGCTTTACCCTGAGGGATATGTTTCGTGCCGAGATCTCAAGCTATATCATTCAAAAAGCAAAGGACGTATTTGTGGTCTCAGATTCAAGCAAATTTGGGCGTACCGGGCTCACAAACATTTGTGACCTGAAGGACATACAGCATGTGGCCACCGACAGCGATCTGGAAGAAGGCTTTCGTGCAGAATTTGCTGAGGCCGGTGTGGATCTGATCCTGGCTTAGACTACACCCTTAGGAAAATCTTCCTTTTGTACATAAAGAGCAAGAGGGCCCACTCTATCACCAATACTCCTGTTGCAATAAATACCGCTCCCCATTGTTCGCTGATATGTATGGAAGTCCAGTTCAGGAAAAAACGGCTGATATCGTAGAAATCAATGATACGGGCTCCCATATAAATGGTGATGGAGTTCATTCCGAATACGCGGAAGAACAGGGTCCAGTTTTTGGATCCTTTTACGTCAATTACATAGTAAAACAGGGCAAGTAAGAGGGCGCTCACTCCTGCAGCCAGCAGCACATAGGGCACGGTCCACATCTTTTTGATTACCGGATAAAAGGGACTGAGTGCGAGTCCCAGGGCTATGGCCCCGATCCCCCCGAGAGTTATAAAGAGAGCTTTGCGTGTTTGAGAATAGCCCTTGTTCCGGATCAGGAAACCTGCAAGAGCTCCCATCAGGGTAATCGAGATGGCTGAAATAATACATAAGACTCCCTCCGGATCAAATACCTTGCCGTGCAGCCTTCCGGGAATTAGTTTCTGATCGAGCCAGGCATTGATGGAGCTGGCAGGTTCAAAGGTACCTGCTCCGAAGCCGGGAACCGGGACAAATAATTGCAGTAAGGCCACTCCTCCCATGATGCCCAGCAACCAGTAAATCCTGAACCTAATGTTCCGGGTATAGAGGCAGATAAGGGCCGCAAAGAAATATCCGAAGCCAATTTGTGAAAGCACACTTACGTAGCGGAAGTTATCAAATCCCCGGCTGAGAATTCCGTTATAGAGAAAGCCGAGTCCAATTAGTGCCAGCAGACGTATGAATATCTTTTTCAGAAGAAGGGATTTGGCTACCCCCTTTTCTACTTTGGAGTTGATGGCGTAAGGAATGGCTACCCCACTGATAAACATGAACAGGGGGAAGATAAGATCGTAGAATCGAAATCCAGTCCATTCCACATGATGTTGCTGGGTGGCCAGGGCTTCCATCCAGTTCCACCCTGTGAGCTCTGCCAGAGCGATAATAATACCCCCGCCTCCGAGAAGCATGGCCATGTCAAAGCCGCGAAGGGTATCCAGGGATAACAATCTTTCTTTGGGAGCTGTTCTGAGGGGTGCTGAGGTCTTAGTTTCTGCCATAATTGTTGAGATTAAGAGGTCTAATTTAAATAAAAGTCCTGCAAATTCTGGAATAATGTGTAATTTTCATAGTAGAGCATCGTCTTTCTCTTAATGATAGTACAATCCACCTTAGAAGCTTAATCCATGTTCAGAAACTATATCCTGGTTGCCCTTCGAAACCTGATCAGAAACCGAATTTCCTCCTTAGTAAACATTTTAGGCCTGGCCATAGGAATGGCAGCCTTTATTTTGATCATACAATACGTGCGTTTTGAACTGAGTTACGACAATTTTCATGAGAAGCAGGATGTGATTTTTCGCATGCAGCAGGACCGCTTTAACCAGGGAGAACTGACCACCCAGTGGGCAGCAGGTTGCTCAGCCATCGGTCAGGCCTTGTATGAGAATTTTGAGGAGGTGGAAAACTTTACCCGTTTCCAGAAGTTTGACGGAGTCATGACTTACGGGGAGGAGAAGTTCAGGGAGGAAGAAATCTACGCCGCTGACACCTCTTTTTTTGAGATATTTTCCTTCAAAGTCCTGAAGGGGGACGGACATGAATCCCTTGCGAATCCACTTACCATGATGCTTTCAGAGTCAACTGCACGGAAGTATTTTGGCGAGGAAGATCCCGTGGGCAAGAGTTTGCGCTTTAACGGGGGACTGGAATTTGAAGTCACCGGGGTATACGAAGATCCACCTGAGAACTCCCATCTGAAGCCCGAAATACTGGCTTCCTGGGAAACCATGGTGCGCTTTCGCGGACCGGATATCAATACAGCCTGGCAATGGGATGCTTTCTTTAATTACATTCAGCTGCATCCTGAAGCAGATTACAAGGCCTTTGAAGCCAAATTACCTCCCTTTGTGGAAGAACAAACAGGTGAAAGCATGGCCCGTTTTGGAGATGGCATGGAATTTCATCTGCAGCCCCTTAGAAGCATTCACCTGAATTCGGATTTTATGTTTGAAGCTGAACCCGGAGGGAATGCCCGATCTGTTTATGCTTTGATCGTAGTGGCCATATTTCTGGTGGTCATCGCCTGGGTCAATTTTATCAATATGTCGGGAGCTCGCTCCCTGGAAAGGGCCCGTGAAGTGGGGATGCGCAAGGTCACCGGTGCCTTCCGCTCGCAGGTTCTTGTGCAATTCCTGTTTGAATCGGTGCTGCTTAACCTGATGGCCATTATCCTGGCCCTCATATTTGTTTTGCTTTTTCATCCCTCCTTCAACCTTCTTACGGGGGTGCAGCTCGACTATGCCCTGAGTACAAACATCGGATTCTGGGCTGCGGTAGTATTGATATTTCTGGCAGGGGCTTTTCTATCGGGCATCTACCCGGCACTTTTTCTTTCCTCCTTTAAACCGACCACGGTATTTCAGGGTGTTTCGGAATTGAAGGTCGGGGGACTGGGCATGAGGCGGATCCTGGTGATCTTTCAATTTGCCACCTCCCTCCTGCTCATAGCCGGCACCCTGGCGGTTTACCTGCAGATCAGCTTCATGCGGAACAGCGATCTGGGAGTGGACATCAATGATGTGCTGGTATTAACAGGGCCGAGCGTCAACGATTCTACCTATTCGGAAACCTTCTCTGCCTTCAAAAAGGAATTGCTGAGGAATCCCGACATTGAAAAGATCAGTGCCTCCATAGCCGTTCCCGGACGGCAACCTCAATGGAATGCAGGAGGAATCAGAAGGCTTAGCGATGGTGAGGAACGAAGCAACCAGTACCGCATCATGGGTTTTGATTTCGATTTTCTGGATTTTTATGGCCTGGAGGTTCTGGAAGGACGCAATTTCTCCAGGGAATTCGGGCAGAACAGCACCACCGTATTAATGAATGAAGCTGCAGCGGAACTCATGGGCTTTGAGGATTATGAATCGGCCATGAATGTGCCCATCTTTTTCTGGGGAGACACCTTTGACATTGTGGGGGTGGTAAAAAACTTTCACCAGGAAGGTCTGCAAACGGAATACGAGCCCCTTATTTTTCGGTTTTTTGAAGATCCCAACGGCTACTACTCGCTGAAGGTAAATCCAGTTAAAACGGAAGAGGCACTGACCTTTGCCAGGGAACAATGGCAAAGTTTCTTTCCTTTAAATCCTTTCGAGTATTTCTTTTTGGAAGACTACTACAACGAACAGTATAAGAACGAAGTTCAATTTGGTAAGGTATTCGGACTTTTCGCCTTCCTGGCCATATTCATTGCCTGCCTGGGACTATTCGGACTTTCTTCCTACACGACCCTGCAGCGAAGACAGGAGATCGGATTGCGCAAAGTACTGGGATCATCGGCCGGAAATGCAGTGGCCCTACTGCTGCGTTATTTCATCATTCAGGTTCTGATTGCAGTCCCCATTGGCCTGGGCCTTGGATATTACATCATGCACAACTGGCTGCAAAACTTTGCCTACCGGATAGGTATCGGGTGGTGGTTCTTCCTGCTTCCACTTCTGCTGGTAGGAATTATTACCCTGATGACCGTTGGGGGTCAGGTGGTCCGCACGGCAAATGTGAATCCGGCAGAATCTCTAAGACATGAATAGCTGAAGCTGCTACAGAGGATTTCGTTCCAGTATCCATTCTCTTACCGAATTAGTGAGACTATCCCTGCTTAGCAGGTTGCTCCCGTGGTCATCGGTCCCAGGTATGATATCCAGTTTTTTGGGCTCTTCCGTTTGATCGAAAAGAGCCTGGGCTTCATAGGGAAAATCAGCTGCAGGATCGGTACGTACGTCCAGTTCGCCAGCCAGGTAGTAAACCGAACTAAGAGTCATGTCCGGAAAGATCAGGAAAACCCCGTCACTCGCTGGTGAAAGTGCCACAGTGGTAAGTACTTCATCGTATCCGTTTCCAGCCAGGGCCATGGTGGCACCAATGGAGCCTCCAACCAGTCCCAGCTTGCCACTGGAGACTTTTTCGTGTTCGTTCATATAGTCCACGGCTGCCTGAAGATCTTTGGTAAGCAGATCCCGGTTATTTAAAAGATCCATTAAGTCGTCCACCGGGTCGGAAGTTCCATGTCCCCTGAAAAAGAAGGTGAAGCAAACATAACCTTCTGCCACAAGTTCCCGCATTAGATTTGATCCCAACCAGGGATTCACCCATACCCCGAACTCATGCATCAGGATAATGCCGGGCCTGCTTCCGGAAAGTGATTCCAGATAGGCCAGTCGGCCCGATAAGTTCACTGCATCTTCGGTAAGAAGCTGGATGCTCTCCGATTGAAAGGCTGTCTCTACCACTTTAATTTCACTGGTGAAGATGGTAATTCCATTTTCAACCAGGGAGACGGTGTAGTAATACCTTGTGGCGCCTTTCAGTCCATCCACCTGAAGACTTTGGGCAAAGGCATTTTGCGTTTCCAGATACTTGCTTATCTGGCCCATATCCTCATCTTCTGATATGGTTACGGCTATGGAGTTAAATCCAATTTGGGTGTTAAGGGTCCAGTTTGCCTGGAATCCGGTTTCCGTTAAATTCGTAGGGCTTTCAACTTTCAGAGAGGGGGTATCCGGCTCGCCATCTCCTCCGGGTCCGACGTCACAGGACATCACCAGACCCAGAAGAAGTAAAAGGCTGATTGTCAGGTGTTTTTTCATGATTTTTATATGGTCTGTTTGACTTTCGTGTTTATGTTGAGGTCCTGGCACAGCGGTATATATCCATCACCAGGCAGGAACTAAGTTGCTGACATAGTGGCCGTATCCGTCTTTTTGCAAGGGATCCCACCTGCTGTCCCAGAAAATATCCTGCCACCAGGAACACATAGGTATGCCATGCAAATCCTATACCGGAAAGCACTCTCAGGGCCACAATAAACGGGACCGGGATATGTATGGCCAGGAACCACTGGGTGGAGAAGCGCTTTACATTGGCTCTCCAGTATCCGAAGGGGATATTGAAAAAAAGAACCAGCAGGGCGATAATGATCAGTGAGCTCACTATTTTTTTCTTTTCTTTTTTCGTTTATTCTTGAAGGCTTCTTCCTCATCCAGAAGCGACTGCCAGTCAGTTTCCTCATTATCTTTGGAGGACTGAATGGTATCCTTGTAGAAGCCTTTGGAAATCTCAATCCTGTAGATGGGTTTTCCCAGCTGATTTTCAATGGATGCCAGTACTTCCCGCTCCTCCTTGCTGCAGAAGGATATGGCCTGGCCTTTACTGGTTCCCCTACCTGTCCGGCCCACCCGGTGCACATAGTGTTCCGGAGATTCGGGAAGATCGTAGTTCACCACCAGTTCCACATCGGGTATGTCGATGCCCCGGGCACTCACATCTGTGGCGATGAGCACCAGGCTTAAGCCCTGCCGGAAATCCTGCATGCTCATTTCCCGCTGCGCCTGGTCCTTATCCCCGTGAATGGTATCGGAGGAAATATCCACACGCGCAAGGGCTTTCCTGACCCTCTCGGCCCTTACTTTGGTTCTTACAAAGACCAGGATCTTTTGTTCCGGACGATCCCGAATTACGCTCTCCAGGAAAAATCGCTTATGATCCATGTCAATAAAGGCAACGGCATGATCAATATTTCTGGCCACCGGGTCCTTGGGGGAAATCTGGATCCTGATGGCATCCCTTACCAGGGAGTAGGCTATCTTCTTGATCTTATCATCGATGGTAGCACTGAAAAACAGGGTTTGTCTTTTGCGCGGGAGATGCCTCATCAGATCACGAATATCCTTGATAAATCCCAGGTCGAGCATATGATCTGCCTCATCCAGTACCAGTATCTCAACTCTTTGCAGGTTTAGTGCACCCTGACTTACCAGGTCGAACATTCTACCCGGCGTTGCAATAAGTACATCTACCCCCTTATTTAGCTGCTTTATCTGCGGATCCTGATCCACACCACCATGGATGGAAAAAGCCTTGATACGGGTGTGTTTACCCAGCACCCTGAATACATTCTCTGTTTGAATGGCCAACTCATGGGTAGGAACCATAACCAGGCACTTTACTCCGTCGGGACGTCCCTTTATTTTCCTGTCCTGAAGTACATGCAGTACCGGAATGGCATAGGCTGCTGTTTTTCCCGTGCCTGTCTGGGCAATGGCCAGGACATCTTCACCACGCAGTATGGGAGGAATGGATTTAAACTGAATGTCGGTTGGGCGTTTAAATCCGAGCTTGGAAATGCTGGTCTTTATGCCGTCTGCAATGGGGTACTCCTCGAACTTCATGCCTCTTGTTTGGCCTAAAGGTCGCAATATGCATGAGAAAGTTCAAATCTTTCTGAAAATTGTTCCCGGAAAACCTCCTGGTCTGGCTCCTGAAAATAGAATGTGGAATATTTGATTACCTTTGTCAAAATTTCTTAGCCGACTTTTCAATTAGGCAGTATTCCCTTATTCGGGATCCCCTCTCTTTTTTTTCTGATTCAGCTAAGGCGACGAACTCTTTGAAGTCCGTCATTTTAAACCATATAGCAGCCTGAATACGGGCTGTTAAATATCTATTTTATGAGTTATTCAAAAGTAAATTACAATCAAAACAACTCCTCGAATCCAGGAAGAAAACGGGTTCAGCATTCAAAACACAAATACCATAATCAAAGTCGCCCGGCCAAAAAGGCATCCACACTGGATCCTTCGCTTCTGGTGAAAGAGGCAGATCATTCAGCTAAAGAAAAAGTATTTCGCTCCGACCGCATGGTCAGTGAGCTACCCATAGATAAAAAACTAAAGCAAGCACTGGATTCCAAGGGATATGAAAGACCCACGGAAATCCAGGACAGAACCCTGGAAACACTTCTGGCTGGCAATGATTTACTGGGAATTGCACAGACTGGTACCGGGAAAACCGGAGCCTTCCTGATCCCCATCATTGAACAGTTGCTTCATCGAAGACAAAGTCGTTATGCACTGATTGTAGTGCCCACTAGAGAACTGGCTCTTCAGGTGGAAGAGGAGTTTATAAGTATGACAAAAGGACTGGGACTGTATAGCTCCTGTTTTATTGGCGGCACCAACATCAACAGAGACCTTCAAAATCTTCGAAGAAACAGCCATGTGGTCATTGCTACGCCTGGCAGGTTGCTTGACCTGACAGATCGCCGGGCTCTGGACCTGGGCAAATTCAAGACCCTGGTGCTGGACGAATTCGATCGAATGCTGGATATGGGATTCATTCGTGATGTCAACCGGATCCTTGAGGGCATGCAGGGACGTTCACATACCATGCTATTCTCAGCCACGCTGGATAAATCCCAGCAAACTCTGATCAATTCCATCCTTAAGCAGCCTGTTACCGTGAAAGTGAGTGCCGGAAATAGTACGGGTGACGGCATTGATCAGGAGGTAATCAAAGTTAAACCAGGGGAAGACAAATTTAAGATTCTACATAAAATGCTTTCTCAGAACGAATTTAATAAGGTTCTGCTTTTTGAGGAAACCAAGCACCGTGTCAGCAGACTCTGCGGGAAGCTCAACAAAGCAGGCATCCGGGCCGAGCAGATCCACGGAAACAAGAGCCAGAATGCCCGGCAGAATGCCCTGAAGGCCTTTAAGCAGGGACGTGTGAGGGTACTGGTAGCCACCGATGTGGCATCACGAGGACTGGATATTACAGATGTGTCTCATGTCATTAATTACCAGGTACCACAAACCCACGATAGCTACATCCATCGTATTGGACGGACAGGTCGCGCCGGAAAGGTGGGTAAAGCCTATACTTTTGTGGCAAATTAACTGTCCAGCCAGGACTTAAACTCTTTCACCCTTTCCCTGGCCACCACAATTTTGGGATCATCGATGCCTTCTATGTCGATTTTCAGGCGATTGTTGGACCAGGCAATGATCCTGGAACATGCATCGATGGAAACAATGTATTTCCGGTTGATTTTAAAGAAGTTGGAAGGATCGATCATCCCTTCCAACTCTTCCAGTGAATAGTCAATGATGTAATTTCTGTGCTTGGCAGTATGCAGAAAGGTGGTTTTCTCAAAGCTGTAGAAAGCCAGAATATCCTCTGTCCTGACGGTAAGAATCTTCTCCCCTACTTTTACCATAAACCTCGATTTGACGGGCTTTTGCGTACTTTTCGCCCCCAGTTCAAACAGGCTTTCCAGGTCAATTTTTGAGCTCAACTGCCTGGCCTTTTCCATGGCCTGGCGTAAGCGATCTTCCTCGATGGGCTTCAGCAGGTAATCGATGCCATTGGTGTTAAAGGCCTCTATGGCATAGGTATCGTAGGCAGTGGTAAAAATGATGGGGCAATGTACCCTTACTCTGGAGAATATTTCAAAACTGAGGCCATCGGCCAGCTGAACGTCTGAAAAAATCAGATCCAGTGCCGGCTCTTCCTCCAGGTAAGTGACGGATTCTCTGACCGTATCAAATACGGCCCTAACCTCCATGTCGGGTGCAACCTGATGGATCAATCTTTTCAGATGATTCACGGCCCTGTTTTCATCTTCCAGTATGATCACCTTCATTTTTCACCGGTTTTAATGAGTGGGATATCCACTGAGAAATGCTGATCTGACTCTTTGACGATTATTTCCCGGGAAGTGAAGTAGCGGAATTGCTGCCTGATATTGCTTAGGCCGGTTTTTTTCGAAACAGGACTTGTGGATTTGGGTTGAAGTTTGTTCTCCACCTGCAAATAATCGCCCCTGCGTTTAATACGGATACTAAGCGGCTTAGAATCTGATATTTCATTGTGCTTTACGCAGTTTTCAATGAGTAGCTGGAGGGTCATGGGGACGATCATTTCATCCTCCCCTGCCTCAAGCTCCTGACTGATGCTTAATTTCTCTTCAAACCTTGTATGCAAGAGATAGACATATGCACTCAGAAAATCCAGTTCTTCCTTAACTGGCACCAGTTCCTTATCCCTGCTGTCCAGAACATACCTGAAAAGCTGACTCAGCTGGCTGATGAAGTCCACTGCTTTCTTCTGATCCATATATACCAGATCGCTGAGCACATTAAAACTATTAAACAAAAAATGCGGATTGATCTGATTTTGAAGCGATTCGTATTTATACATCAGCATTTCCGATTTGAAACTCTCCGCTTCCACCAGCGACCTTCTCCAGTTTTGGAAGAATCCGACGGCCACAAAAATCAGGGAAATGACAAAGCTAACGAGGATGGCTACGTAGCTGGAACGAAGTCCCCACCGAACTGCATCTTCCGGCAAGGACCCGAATATGAGCTTGTGCATCACCACCTGCACCACCATATAGGCAGTGGCTGAGTATGCTATAAGGGCAAGGCTCCCCCAGATGGCCCTCTTAAGCAGATGATCCTCCCAGGGAAATTTTTTGTCCAGCAAGCCATAGATATAGCTGTTTCCCAGCCACAGGGTGGCACACAAGACCACTGACCAGCCAAATATGAGCATAAAATCTCCAATACTCTCAAATCTGGCGTTGAAAAAGACCAGGGTGGCTACCAGTGAAAGGGCCAAAATACCGGCCAGCGTCCAGAGGTAATGTATGATACAAGAACTTCGGCTTTGAATACGAGGCTTCATATTTACAAAATAGGGGTTTTGGGCAGATTATTCACCACATCCTCTTACAATTCCTTCTGCATCCTCTCTTCCCCAGTTGGGATGGATGGGTGATTTCCGTTCATACTTATCCCAGTTTTCAAGCAAGATCCTGGCTTCTTCACAAAGCGGGCCGGTGTCGGAACCAAAATACCTGGCTGTTCCTATTTCATTGGAAATGCGCATGAAGATGGCCCTGGGGTTGTTGGGTTCTATGGCCAG
>Ga0180435_10001294_pt1 | contig 26298 bp, 39 predicted proteins | sample SS_ome_3_FD_132467 | JGI IMG/M metagenome (GOLD analysis project Ga0180435, IMG submission 132467) | Hypersaline lake sediment archaeal communities from the Salton Sea, California, USA - SS_3_S_1 metaG | ecosystem: Environmental > Aquatic > Non-marine Saline and Alkaline > Hypersaline >... | reverse complement strand
GTTGGCGTTTTTGACCAAAGCAGGGGTAAATTTAGGAAGCCAAGTGGAAAATTTCACATGACTGGAGTTTCGGATATTATAGCGGTGCGAAATGGAGAAGTTTGGTTCATTGAGGTTAAGACTAAGCGCGGCAGACAAACGGATAATCAGAAATTGTTTGAAAGGCTAATTGGCGAGAAAGGTGGGAATTATTTACTAGCACGGTCGGTCGATGATGTGAAGTTTTTAGCGGAAGTTTGAAAACCTGAAAATATATGGGATAATAAATTATGGCAAAGAAAGTCAAAAGAGGCGCACCAACTAAGTATCAGAAAGCTCTCGGTAATCTTATCGCAAAAATGGTTAGTGACGGTGCAACATTTGAGGAAATAGCAAAGGCTGCCGGAATTGATGTTGGAACTCTATGGAACTGGAGAAATACGCAAGAAGACATCAAAAAAGCTGTACGCGATGCGAAAAACATTCCAAACCAGCTCGTAGAGGGCGCTTTATTCAAGTTGTGTGTAGGGTATTCAGTCACCACAAAGGACGCTGATGGCAACGAAAAAGTGTTTACTCACGTCAAGCCAGACATCACCGCAATCAAGCATTGGCTAAAGAATCGTGATCCCGAAAATTGGGCAGAAGAAAGCAAGCTGGAGCTTGAGATGACGAAGCCAATTAGGTTGGATCTGTCAAACGCAAGCGAAGAGGAGTTGATGGATGCCATCATGAAGGAAGTGAGGGCAGACAAAAAGGTAACGTAATGACAAAGGATTTGTTTTACATTTTCACGGATGAAATGAGTGGCGAAGAGCGTTACAGGAGCTGGAAGAAGGAATATATTCGAGCAGGGTTAATTCTTTGTGATTGGAATAAGAGTAAAGCAGCTCGTTTTCTTGGTATATCACTTAAAACTCTCCGTAACTGGATGGATGATCATCCAGAGGTGGAAGAATTTAAGGGCTATCGATTCGGGTACAGCAAGGCAATTGAAGAGGTTGTTGATTTTAATGGGTGTCAGACGAAAACTTATCGGGTGAAAGACTACGCTAAGAAGAAAATCGAGCGTATAGCACAACAATTCTGGTTTCGTCAACTGTCAGAGGAAGAAAGAGAGAAAGTAAAGACAAGAATACTCGAACAGTACTAAAATATACTTGCGTTAGCATTTCACGGATGAAATAATAGCGAACGATTCGCAGCTAGCGCACTTGAAAGGAGGGAACCTTGAGCAAGTTAAGACAAAAACGCACTTTATTTTATGCTGACCTGATTAAGCGTCGATCTGGGCCTAGGCAGGTTCTTAAAGCTTGTGAAGAGATGGGCGAGCTTATGCAGGCGCTTTCAAGATACGACTCATACCAATCTGCCAAAAGACGACATGCTGTTCACGAGGAAATTGTTGATGTTTTCATTCTTCTTGAACAACTCTGCATGATATTCAATTTAAGTGAAGAACAATTCAACAGAATAATGGAAGACAAGCTTCGTAAGCTGAGGGCGCACATGAAAACTTGGTCGTCGGTAGAAAAGAAAAACGAGATAAAGTCATGAATAAAGACCCATGGAAACACGCATCTGATGAATTTGTAAAACTCAGAGATGAGAATAGAAAGTTGAAGATGCAGCATTTGGTGATGTATGCAGTTTTGGAATACAGGAAAAGACAAGGTGACAACTTAGCTTCACTCGCAATTAACAGAGTGGAGGAATATGAAATAACAGGTGGTGAAAAATGGCTAGAAGAACAAGTCGAAAAGTTTACGAACAGATAAAACAAGAGGGCTTGCTTTCTGAAAGAAGAATGGAAGTTTACCGATGTGTGTTCCTTCATGGCCCCTTAACGGCAATGGAAGCTTTCGAGAAACTAAAGCTCAATACAAACCAATCGGGCAGGTTTACAGAGCTTAGAGAAATGGGGGTTTTGACTGAGTTGGGATCAAGGAAGTGTAGTATCACGGGTAGGGAGGCGATTATTTGGGAAGTAACGAACAAGCTCCCAAAGAACGTAAAAACAAGATTAAGCAAGAAGGATAAGCGCATTTTAGAGCTTGAAAATGCGCTAACGTATGCGGTGAATGTAATTGGGTCAGCTAGGGATTTACTCAGGTTCACGTATATGAATAAAAAGCAATCTGAGTTATTAAATAAAGTCGGAAAGGAATTGATTGAGGTGTTGAAATGAGAAAGGGGAAAAGTTATAGAGAAAGGCAATATAACGGGATTGATTTTAAAAGGCTTCAAAGAACTGTTTCAATGTATGGTTATGGGTGTATTGGGCGCGAGTGTGCATCTTGCCCTGAAAGGTTTGATGAATGTCTTTTGTCGCTTCAAAAATATCTACTTGATGATGCTGCAGCTCTAGGGGAGTTTGTAAGGGTGAATATCAATAATAGTGAGTTAATAGATGAGTAAGCGAATGACGTTTGAGTATTTCGACATACACTACTGGGAAGATTATAGAGAGGGTAAGCAGTACTATATCCCCGACTATAGGATGGAAAGGCTTGTTAGTGAAGCAGCACAACAAGAACAACACATCGACAAACTAGAGAAAGAACTGGAAAAGAAAAAAGATATACCTTTAGACAGAATAGAAAAGGCCGTGCTGAAAAATAAATGCGACAAACTCGAACGCAAACTTGAGGAATTAGGTTGGCAGTATGAAGAATTAATGAAAAGGCGCAAGCAGGTTCGCAATCTAGAGAAAAAACTTGAGTTGGCTATGGAGGCGGTTGAGTTTTATGGGGATACCAATAGCTGGTTTGGTTTTGAGCCTGATTTAACCACAGAAGACTGGTATGAATTGAAGGAGCCGTATTTAAGATGGGTTGGCGGCAAACTTGCTAGAGAAATTAAGCAGAAAATCAAGGAGATTGATGATGAAATTAAAGTCAATAAAAAGAAAAAACAAAATGCACAACAATCCATTTAGGGCAAAGGTTATTGATTCACGCAAGGTTTCACGTAACCAGAAGGGGTGCATGGTTTACATTTCCGATTGCTTGAACTTCTCTAGAGATCAGAGATGGGATAAAAGATGAGTTTGCAATATACAGGGAACGAATTTTCTTATCATTGCGGCGCTTGCGATTCTTCCGGCCTGGGGATAATATGTCACTGTTACGGCGGGGCAAAAACTAGCAAGGAAGTTAAGAAAGAAGCACTAAAAAAAGCTATAGAGGAAGCAGGGAGGTTTTTCAATGGCAACACCAATAGAGATAGACTACAAAGAGAACCACGTCGAGTTTAGGCTATCCAACAAGCCTGAACATCTTTGCAAGATTGACGTTGATGACTTCAAGAATCTTGTTGAGGATACTACTTGCTGGTACGCCCACAGCACGTCAGGAACATCAAAGGGGGTGTATATTAGACGGTGGTGTAACCATGCGTGGAAAACGTTTCATTTGCACAGAGAAATTGTTGGCAATGGTGAATATTCACCAGATAATCAAGTTGACCATATAAACAGGGATTCGCTGGACAATAGGCGGGAAAACTTGCGGGTTGTTGGGACAAGTGAAAACTGTAGGAACAGGGGAAACCGTGCCGGGATTGTTTATCGAGACATATGTATTACGCACGTAAAGAGCAGGGGGAGCTATCAGGCATACAAGGGCAGTAAGTATTATGGTAGTGCAAAGACGATAGAGGGAGTAAGGGAAAAGATTGATCAAAAATTAAGCTTGGAGGAATGAAATGAATGTTTTGAGTATTGTTTTTTGGAGATTGGTTTTAATTGTGCCATTTTTTGTTACTGTTAATATGGTGCTGTTGTTGTTCTTTTTAGGGGGAGACTACCGGCACATGAAACCATTTGAAAGGTTTTTTGATTTCGTAGAAGATAAGGCAAATCTTAAGCTATAGGGAGGAGAGATGGCGTTAGAAACACTAAAGGGATTAGAGAAAGTTGGAACGGTAGAAATTTGCAGGCTCGGAAAGGATTCGGCAACGAAATTTCCAAACGAGTTTACTGAGTCGTCGAAGTATTTCATTAATATCGATGACGAACAAAACATTATTTCATTTAAAATTCAGAATGGCCCCATCAAAGAGAATGGAGTTAATGGCTGTCAAGTGGTCGACATGATCGCAGTAGCAAGGCACATGATTTATGGGCTAAATGAAAAGTTTCCTTGTCGGGAAAATGCAATAACATTGACCAGGCTCGATGAGGCAATTCTTTGGCAAGCGCAAAGAACGGCAAACAGGGAAGCTAGGGGCGTTGAAGGAACAAGTAACAAGTAGGGGGGAGTTGTGAAGATTGAAGATTTAGAAGGGAGAGAAAGGCAGCAAGTAGATGCAATTGCCGAGATTAAGGAAATATTGAGAGCTGGAAATTTTTCAAATATTGAGTGCATGGGAATACTTGAAGCCGTTAAATACTTAGTTAACCAAAATGTCAGCAAGGAAGCGAAAAGGCTGGAAAAAGAGGCGAGGGAAAGAAATGAAAGAGCATGAAGAAAACATGAGTAAAGAAGATTATGAACAACAGGAAAGATATAGAAAGCAAGAAGAGCGATCAATAACTATCCGTGAAATTGAGGGGACAATTTACAATCTGATTCAGCTGCACAGAAAAGCCGGGCATGATACTAGCGCTTTGTATGTTGCTGTTAACAACCAAAGAAAGCAACTTCTATATGATATGCAAGAAGGGATTTAACTATGTGGAAATGTAAATGGGTTTATAAGGCACTAAAGAAGGGCGGATTCACCAACTGGGGGCATAGGTTGTATGATAAATTGCATCCAACTATTCCAGAAAACTCCATAGCCGCCCTAAGGGAAGGACTTAAACATCAAGATCATAAAAACTTTAAATACTTTGAGTTTGACGTAGTAGAGTCAAGAGATGGGTTTTTATATGTGTTCCATGATGCAACAAAGAGGAAAACCATCAAAAGGCTTTGCCCTACCGCAGACAAAAGGCTTCAGAAAAAGTCTATTTACGAGCTAACTGCCGGGCAAATTGAAACATTGGAGCTGATGCACACTACTGAAAAGGTTCCAAGCGTAGCAGAGCTTTATAGTGAGTTTGCGCGACACAAAATCACGGTTCCAATCAGGGTGGAAGTTAAAAAGCTAATGACTACCAAGGCAATAAAAGACCTTGTTGAAATGACGGCAGCGTTTAGGTCAAGTACTAGGCTTGATGTTAATTTTATGATGTTCAAGAAGAAGTTTAATAAAATGAGCAAAGAAAACCGTGAGTATTTCATGGGCAAGTTGTTGAGGAATGATTTCAAACTTATTTGGATTTAGGGGGAAGAATGTTTGCAGTTTTAATATTCTTGGCGTTGTACTTGTATGGATGCTCAATCACTGGCGACGGAAAGATTGGAGCTAATGAGACTGTCGGAGCAGTGATAGCCGGCGTTGGTTTAATTGCCGGGTCATTTATTGATCATAAGTTCTTCTGGACGCTATTTTGAGTGCATGGTTCGAGCTTCAAAAGCGCCTAGATGATTATCAATTTAAGTTTAGTTTGTCTTATCAGATAGTAGGCAATAGCCACGGCAAGTGGACATTCTTTGCGATGTATAAAGCAAGCCCAATTATCAAGATAACTGACTGTGACAACATGTTTTTCGCGATCTACTTTGGTGTTCAAGCTCTCAAGAATAAATATGGTGGTAATTTTGATATTAACATCGACGCTGAAAGTGTCGAAGAGACTGGAGACAATTTGTGCTTATGATTAAAAGGAAGTTCGGTCAGAGCTTCACACTTATCGAAAACGGTGAAATTATCGCCAAAATTACCCTAAAAAGATGTGAAAATAGGAACGATGTGCACGTTTGCATCTCCGCTGATGCTAAAATAAAAGTATTGCGATCAGAATTGGTCGGAAAGCAGGAAGAGGAGTTTAACTTTAATAAAAAGTTTTTAATGGATGATTGAAAACCTCAAGGAACGATACAAAATAATTGAATCCGGCAAGAGGAACTATAAAGTTCGGGCGCAAATAGTTGAGATGGTCAATCGTGACTTCATCTTTTTCTTTAATTATTTTGTCTACACGTATGATCCCCGGACGAAAAGTAAAACGCTCCCATTCCTTCTTTATGGGTTTCAAAGAGATTTCTGTTACAAGCTAAATGAGTGCTACGAGCTTAAAAAGCCTCTGTTAGTCGAAAAAAGCCGAGACATGGGCTTTTCTTGGGTATTTTTAGGCTGGATTGTCTGGAAAATGATCACCGAAAAGGGTTTTTCTGCCGGTGTTGGCTCAAGGAAGTTTGGCCTGGTAGATGAAATTGGGAACATGAAAAGCCTCTTGCAGCGGATTAGGTTCATATTATGGAACCTTCCGGGGTTCCTAACACATGGTTACAATGAGAAAAAACACTCAAAAATAGGATTGATTAAAATCCCCGAGATGGAGTCGTATGTCGCCGGCGAAGGTGGAGATGACATCGGGAGGGGTGATCGTACCAGTATCTATTTTATCGATGAATTTGCCCATATTCCGCGCTCTGTGAAGGTGCAGGAGGCGGTATCTCAAACAAGTAACTGTCTCGTGTACGGGTCAACCCCAAATGGGCGGGGAAATGAGTTCGCTCGATTGAGATGGGAAACAGACATTGATATTTTCACTATGCACTGGAGAGATCATCCGGGCAAAACTCAAGAGTGGTACGACAAGATGGCGGCAACTCTCCCGGCAGAGACAATGGCGCAGGAAGTTGACATTTCCTACAACAAGTCAATCAAGGGAAGGGTTTACAAGTGGTTTAGCCGGGAAAAACATGCCGTAGATGTCGAATACAACCCAAATCATCCAGTTCTTATTTCAATTGACTGGGGGATTGGGGATCCAACGAGTGTTATTTTTCTTCAGGATTACCATGGGCAATTAAGGATTTTTGACCACTGGGAAGAAGCTGACAGGAGCATCCCTCAGATATTTACTGAAATTGCAAGGATTCTTGGTGGATACAAGGCACATCATGGGAGATTTTTAACCTTGAGAGATGTTTCTGGATGGTATGGTGACCCGGACGCAAAAAACCGAGAAAGAATCTCTGGAGATAGTATTTCCAGTTATATTTACGACAAATATCATATTACGCTGCGCATGAAGGTGCCAAACGTTATAAAGAATAGAATTTTATCTGTCAATATGCTAGGCTCTAGTGATAGAATATTGGTGAACAAACGGTTAAACTTTTTCTGTGACTGCGTAGAAAACTATAAGTACCCGGAAAAGGATCATGGAGAGAATGAAAAGCCGCTGCACGACTGGACTTCCCACGCTAACACTGCGCTTGAATATTACTGTGTCTACGAACACGGGCTTGATCAATTTAGTAACAAAGAAACTGGAATTTATTTAACTCCTTTTAGATAGGGTTTCGAAATGGCATATAATCTTACAGATGATTCAGTTCTAAATAACATTGTCCAAATGGTTGAATCTGCTGAAAATGACCAGAGAATTGATCGTCACACTAGAGCGTATCAGATTATAAATGAGAACCAGAAGCGTTTAGTTGAAGAGCAATTGCGTAAAAAGTACCCCGAGTCATGGAATGAAATGACCGTCATGAATTTGACGATAGGTAAAAAGATGATCCGTAAGTTGTCTCGTGCTTATTCTGCCGGGGTTCGACGGGAAGTTGTTGATGTAAAAACCGGAGAAGTAAACAAGCGGTTAACTGAATTTCTTAACTATGTTTATGCTGATCCATCGGAAGATGGAAACACCTTTGATGATGTCATGATAAAGGCGAGTGAGCTATATACAAATCATCAATACGTTGAGTTGTTTAATTATTTGTCAGATGACAATAGAATTAGGTTTAAGGCACTTCCGCAACAGCTCTTTACCGCCATTCCAAATACCTCAAAGACCAAGGCAGAGGTAATTGTTTTCAAGCTTGACCATGCTGATTTTACCACTGCTCACAAGTTCATCGATTGGGATAATACGCCAGAAGAAGCAATGGGTGGCGAAGTTGTTGGTCTGTATAACGTCTGGAGTAAAGATTATAACTTCGTTTTTACTCGGATAAAGAAAGAAATCACCGAGGGAGAGGGTAAGGGTCAGGTAATTTTTACCAATGTTGTAACAAAGAACCCCAAAAATGAAGGGAACAAGAACCCTTTTGCCGTAATGCCCTTTACTCAGATCAAAAAGGCTACAGATGGTCATTTCTACCCCCACGGAAATGAAATTGCAGAGGTCAGTCGAGACTTAAACGTTATATTTTCCGATATTATTCACATTGCGGCACAGCAAGGGTTTGGCCAGGCCGTTATTTATTATGACGGGGAAACTCCTCCAGCGATCACAAAAACAGGCCCTACGCATGTAATTAATATCAACAACAAGAACGGTAATAGTAAGTTTGAGTTCGCAAATCCAAACCCGGATCTTCCTGGCCACCTAGAAATTGCCCTTGCCATTACTAGGATACTTTTAACCACAAATGATCTAACCACTGACAAAGTTAGTGGAGAGTTAAATGCAACGAATTTTGCTAGTGCCATTGATAGGCTTATCGCCGATTCTGAAACTGTTACAAACATTGAAGATCAGCAAAAAGATTACGCAAGAATTGAGAAAGATAACTTCAAGAAAGTTATTTCCATTGCTAAGTATCTAAAGGATTCAAATCAATGGCCTGATGATTATCCAAAATTAAATACGCCTGATTTTGGTGAAAACAAATATAAGTTAAAGATTATTTTTAACGCAATTAAGCCGTTAACCACCGAGAAAGAGAAAGCGACAACAATTGTCTATCTTGATGAAAATGGCTTTATTTTGCCCCATGAAAAGCACATGAGGTTTAACGATGGCATGTCAGAGAAAGAAGCACTTAAAAGGGAAGCCGAAATTAGGGCAGCTAAAAAAATCGATGAAGAAGAAGAAATCGGTAAAAAAGCCGATGAAATAAACAGGGAGATTCAGGCTGGCAACGCAAAAGGGCAGGAAAATAGACCTGTTAGCTCTATTGAAGGACGACAAGGAAAAGATCGAGTCGCTGGAAATATTAAACGAAGCGGACAAAAAGCGGATAGGAAACTTGATAATAGAGCAAATAAGGAAAAGGACACAGGCGGGAGTCGGAGTCGAGAACGGTAGAGAATATGATCTCAATACGAGGCCATATACTCCTCAATATGCTCGGCAAAAAGGTTCCCCTAATGTTGACCTTACCCTAACGGGAGATATGTTGGAAAACATGTATGTACGCTCGACAACAAGAGACAGTGTGAGTGTATCAGTAAGAGAGAGAGACTATGGCAAGCTGCGTGGCGCACAAGAGGGAGTTGATGTGTTGCCGCGAGACGAGAAAGGAAGACCAGTTAAGGGCGCTCCAAAGCGAAAGGTTAAGAGACCTTTTTTTGGTTTATCCAATAGAGACAAAGAGGAAATTGTAAATAGTGCGAAATTTAAAGGAATCTTTGATCGAGCACTAAAACGGCATATTAACAAGAAAAAATAGGAGCAAAAACATGCAAGTTCAAAGTGCGAATGTAAATGAACAAGCAACAGTTACGAATGTGAACACATTTGGAACAACACCAACGACGACGGATGGGGTATCTACCGATGATACAACGGATTTTGCTGGTTATTCTCAGCAGGTGGAAAGCGTTTCCACTGATGACCAAGGCCAAAACGATTCTGTTTCTCTGGAGGAGTTTGCAAAGCTTAAGGCGAGTAATGACAGACTTTTGGAGGAAAGCAAGAAGTGGAAATCACGGACGCGAAAAGCAGAAGAAGAAAAGCTGATGGCAGAGAACAACAAAGACGAAATTATTCGCCGTCAAAAACAACAGCTTGATGAAATTGACCAGAGACTTATGGCGAAGGCCATCTCTGAAAGTGTTTCAAAGGAGGCGATGAAACGGAACTGTAAGCATTGGGATCATTTACTTTCTGTTGGTAATACCGACATGTTAGAATATGACCCAGAAACTGAAGCAGTTACCGGAGTAAGGGAATTTTTTGATTATCACGAGAACAATGAGGATTATGACATTTATTTCAGAAAAACAGAGCCAGTGAAAACCATCACGGACACACAAACCACTTCGGCTCAGTCAATTGACTATAAAGCGAATCCAATTGGTTACTTGCGAGAAGTTAAGAAAAACTCTCCAGAGAAATTTAACGACGAAGTAAGAAAACTACAAAGTGAAGGTTTAATTAGTTAATTAAGGAGAAAAAATTATGCTAACTAAAGCAGAATATTCGCCGATTATTAAGGAAGTATGGGCCGAGGAGTTCTACGAAGAGCTACGGCCACAACTTGGCGTCGCTTCTCTAATTCAAGACGAATACGAAGGTGAGATTAAAGCTTGGGGTGACACTGTTCACGTTTCCCAACTTCAAACTCCAGGCCGTGCGCAAATTCGTAGAAATGATAACGAAGCGTACAACACTCAGCAACCAATTTTTGTTAACAAGGATCTAATTGTTGACCGCTCAGCGTTTTACGGCGTTGACGTTACCAACTGGGCAGAGTACCAAGGTAACCCAAAGGCTCAAGAGAAAATCAGAAAGCTACTTGGGCACGAGATTGCTCGTGCCGTAGACGAAGAAATTATTGATGCTATCAACCCAGCAGCTTCAAAAAGTGGACAATCTGCCATGAGCAAAGCCCTTATTGCTGAAGCTAGCCGAGTTCTAGACGTTAATAATGTTCCTGATGATGGAAGCCGTATTGCAATCATCGATCCCTACTATAAGGAAGACTTGATTCAGATTAACGAGTTTATTTCTCGTGATTTCAATCCTACTTCAAGTGTTTTCTTGAGTGGTTCGATCAAAGATCCTGTTTATGGATTCAAAGTTTATGTATCTAACTTGCTTCCTCAAAACACTGCGTACTTCTGGCATCCTTCTTTCATGCAAATTGCAATGCAAAGAGGCGCAGAATACAAAGAAATGGATCTTGAAGCTTCCACTAACGTGCCAAGTAAGCGAGTTCGCGCAGAGAACCTTTTCGGTCTTGAGCAATTCGATAACAAGCGCGTTTACAAGATTTATAACACTTAATCGGGGTTTAAATGGGGCTTGAGTTTACAAATCTCCACTACTTTAAAACCAACAAAAAGAGCAAGGTTGACCCTGATGAACAAGTTCGTCAGTTTATTACAATGCTCAAGGGAAGAGTTAAGGAGAATTGGCAAGTTCTTGCCCCAAATCCCAGTGAGAGAGTTATTTATTTTGAGCTTGAAGGTCAAAGATCCATGCCCGAACATGTAAGAGGGTCTGGATTCGAGGCAAGAAACGAAATGTTAAAAAAATAAAAACTAGGGGTTTTTAAAATGGCAAAAGTAGATGTTAAAGGAATTAAAGGGCGGAAACAGATTGTTCACGCGCTTTTTGATTTTTCAAAAGACGGTGGAGCTTTCGGCGCTGGAAACGAAATCGATCTTTTTAAATTTGCTGCCGGAACCATCATCCATGATATGTGGCTAGAAGTTGAAACAGCTGTTGAATCAGCTGGTTTGGCCACCATGGAAGTTGGCGTTACTGGTGGTGACACCGACGCTTTTATGCTCTCTGAAGCAAAAGCCAACCTTGTTGCTGGCTTTCTTTCTGAAGATGCTGGAAAAGGCGTCTCTCTTCTTGACCAAACCGCCAAAAGCGGCAAGAAGTACAAGGCAAGCGCAGAAGTAATTGCTTCCCTTTTGATCGGTGTTGCCGATCTTACGGCCGGGAAAGTTCACTTCTACGCGGAGTGCTCTGACGGTTATTAATCGTTCGTTGTGTTGATTTGGGAGGGGCTTGCGCCTCTCCCTTTTAACTTTTAATTGGAGCGATTATGTCAGGTGGAAGAAACATTGATAGCCAACAGGCGCAATCATTTGAATTAATCCATGATAGCACCGATCAATCACAAAAGCTTTGGGCAAGGCTTGTTAAAATATTTGGAAGCGTTGATTCTGCTCCAGTTGGGCTAAGTAAAGACTTTAGGGTAACTACTTTTGAAGTCGGGGATACTGAGGTAAAAATACCGCCAAGTCCGTTAGCTGACAGAAACTTTATGATGGTTACAAATAAATCTGAAACAGACACTGTTTACGTAGCAAAAACAGGGGTTCAGGCAGGAAACGCATTGGGAACAACTTCCGGCATGGATATTCCACCGGGAGAAACGTCAAACATTGCCATAAAGTCCAATGTGGAGGTAGAGCTTTACGCGATTGCAGAGACAGGAAAAACGGTTATCTTAAAAGTTGTAGAGGTTGCTTAGATGAGCTTTGGAAATCAAACAAATAGGCCAGTAGCTCAAATAAAAAGTTCTAGCGATAGCAAAATTACAAATAAAGCACTTGCAACAGCTGGAACGGAATACAGTCATACATTTCAGAATGACGTTAAAAAAGTAATAATAAAGGCGCGAAATTTTGCCGTGCTGCAATACAGCTTTGTTGAGACAGAGAGCGGGACAAAGTACAGCACAATTCCGGCGCTAAATGAAAAGGTTTTCGAGCCGGTTAAATTCGATTCAAAAATCATATATTTACAGGCTTCAATAGATAATACTGTAATTGAAATAGAGGAGATGTTTTAATCATGGTATTATCAGTTAACGCAAAAAATACTCAAGGAGGAGACTTATGACCATGGGACTTCACGACATTCAAGCAGCTGTTCATTCAATTAAGGTATCGGATGGCACAAATGACCTTTTAATTGATGGCAGTGGACATATTTCCATTAATGACGGTGGAAATAGTATTACTGTTGACAATGCCGACCTTTCAACTATTGCCGGAGCCGTTGACGGCACCGAAATGCAGGTTGATATTGTTAGCGCTCCAACGTTAACCGTTCAAGCGACAGCTCTCGACATTAGAGCATTAACTGCCTCTGACGTTGTAACCATTGTAGACGGTGGTGGTTCAATTACCGTTGACGGTACTGTTAGCACAGTATCAGGTGGTTATTCTCAATGGAAAGTATCTGCTGCAACGGTTTCCAATGCTGCTGAAAGTGAGCTGGCATCTACTCCGTTAGTCGGCAGGCTTGCCGTTCTGATTCAAAACCTTTCAAACAACAACATTTACATCAAAGAAGCTACTGGAGTAAGTGTTGCTAACGGTGCATTGCTACCAAAGAAAGGTTATTACGAAGCAGAACTTGATGACGGTGCCGACATCTTCGCTATAGCAGATTCTGGAACGACTAATGATGTTCGTATTGTGGAATACGCAGCATAAGGTAAAGGAGTTTTGCGGCCATGATTAAGGAAATTGCAAAATTTGATAAAGATGATTTGGTTAAGCTCAAGCAATTTAACACCGTGGTTGCAAATGGCAGTTTTGACTTAAAAGGGAACGCGGTAATTCATGCCGCTTCCCTTTTTCAGTGGTTTGTTGGTCTGGAGAAAAAGATTGATGGCGCAATCAAGCGTCAGGTGTTGGATTCAATCCCTAAGTCGGGGAAGCTTGGAGATAAAAAATGATAAAAATGCTTAAATTATTGTTGTTCGCAATAGTTTTTGCGGTTGTGCTATTTCCGTCATTCGCCTCTATATCTGGATTTGGCGATCTTTCTCCTGATAATACCATTACTGGAGGAACAGATTACAGTTTAATAGGTAATATAGGTGATAGACTAAAAGTTCATGCAACAAATAGTAATGATGATCCAATACATATAGAGTTTCAGGAATATCATCATGATGTTTATGGAGACTTTACAACGGTTACACCTCTTCCTGTTTTTGAGTATCATTTCAGGTTCGATACAAGTGACGGCATATATTGGGATTCATCGATTACTGGGGCAGCAACCGATTCACAGGACACGGATAAGCAAGCAAGAAAGCTTACGACCACAACAGCAATTAACGACAAGGTAATAAAATCAACACGAAGATATATTTCGTTTTTTAGGGGAAAATCGCAAAAGTCAAAAATTGTTTTTATTGGTCACACTCCAACGTCGGGGCTTGTACAAGAATACGGGTTATTTGATGATAAAAATGGTTTCATGCTCAGAATTGACGGTACAACTCCAAAGTTCGTTATTAGATCATCAAGCACTGGATCAGTTACAGAGGTATTAAATGTTTCACAATCTCTATGGAACATAGACAAGCTAGATGGAACAGGATCTTCAGGATACAATATAGACTTTAGCAAAGTTCAAACTATGATTATTGAATTTGGAGAATGTGGGGCAAGGTTTGGCTTTCTTTATAATGGCCATCCACTGTATGCACATTCTTATTGTTCAATAAATCAACTTGATTATCCATTTGTTCAGACCGGTACACTACCAATAAGGTTCACCCTAGAAAACACAACTGCTCAGGCATCATCAAGAAGCATTTATTTAATTTCGGCAGATGTTTCGTCAAAGGGCGGAACAATGCCACTTGGGATACTAAGAACATTAGACACTGGAGCAAATGAAGTAACGGTTAGTAAAACTCAGCAACCAATAATGATGATAAGACTTGATCCAAACACAAACAGGGCGGCAATTAGGCCAATTGATTTTAACCTTGTTGCAACGTCTGGAAATAGTGAGGTTTACTGGGAAATATATTTAAATCCAACAATAACTGGAACTCCAACATGGGTAGATACACCTGCATCTTTAACAGAGTATGTTTCAAACGCATCTACATTGACTGTTAGCGGAGGATACAAGCTTGATGGCGGATATGTACAGGTTGGCAAAGACACGCAATATAATAGTTTTCTTAGTAACGTTTTTATGGGTAGGGCAATAGATGGAACATCAGATATTCTTGTTCTTGTTGCCAGAACGTTAAATTCAACTTCAAAGCTTTTAATGGCCGGAAGATGGAGAGAGTTTCCATGAGATATTTATTATTACTCTTATTGCTATTTTCTTTTTGGTCGCATTGCTACGCTGATGCAAAATATGGATCAGTCAAACCTTCGCTGGATACAGCAGCAGAGGGTAGTTCATTATTTACCGCACCGGCAAATAGCGTTTCTGATCATCATTTTACGTTTACAAAAAATAACATGTTTAATGAAATATTTTTCTATGCTTGGAGTCCAAACAAGGGCGACCATATAGAGAGATTCGAGGTTCAATACCAGGCCGCCCCGGGTCTATGGTATCGCTATAAGAAATTTGCAAAAAATTTCAATGTTTACCCGAACACACTTCAAAGATTTGAGGCGATCCCCGGCAGGCCAGTTGCGGGAATGAGAATTTTAATTAAATACCACAATACCGGATCAAATGCCGTAGATTTCTCCTTGAATATTGGGAAATATCACGACTATGAAACTGTTAACCCGATGGTTGGACAGCAAGGAGATGATTGGTGATGCACATAAATATAATTAAGTGTGTCCCGCGCGGAAAATTTGTCCCATTCTCATGGATTGTTAGAGCGAGTCAAGGAACTAAGTGGAGCCACTACGCGTTTGAATACGAAATTGACGGAAAAAAAATGGTTTCAGATGCGGTTATAGGTGGAATTAGAGAGATGGAAAGATCCGAATGGCTAAGGAAATATGAAGTAATTGACGTTGTTCCTATTTCTTTACCATGCAACCCGGAAGATATTAGGGAGTGGGTAAGTGCAAAGCTTGGAACCAAATATAGTTTGCTTCAAAATATTGGTATCGGATTAATTACTATTGGCATATTAAGCAGAAACCCATTTGGAAGAAATCTTGAAAGTCTGGTGTGTCATGAATGGTGCCTAGTTACTGTAGCAAGGTTTGCAAAAATAGAAATTGGCGATTCAGATAATTACGATTTTAACAGAGCTGACGAAGTGTTCGAGTCAAGGAATGAACAATATGAAAAAAGATAGCGATTATGTTTGTCCGTATGCCTCTAAGTGGGAGGACATGTCGGAAGATATGAAAGAAATGAAATCAGATATAAAATCGTTGTTAAAGTTTAAATGGCAAATAATGGGAGGAACATCTGTTATTGTCATTGCCATAAGCACGGTAATTGCAATAATTAAATGAGGTTAATATGCACCTATTAGTCAATAAATTCAATAAAATTATCTATGATGACAACGGCAGCTTTTCCGACAAATCGGCAGAGTTAACATCTTGGACTAGCGGGACAATGAGCGCCGGTTTGGTGCTGGCAGAAGATTATATTTACATAGGTTGTCCACATTCATTTGCCAGTCGTTTTGTTTTATTTGACACGGTAAACGATGTTGCCGGGAAACTTTCGGTCGAATATTACTACGGTGGAACCAATTGGCGAAGTGTTAAAAACCTAGAAGATCAAACCAGCGTTGCCGGAGTGCCTTTTGCTAAAAATGGCTTCATTTCATGGGATTTGCCAACTGATTGGATAAAAACGCAAATTGATGGCCTTCCAGAATTGCCGTATGACGTTTCTAGCGCCGATGGGCAGGGTTACTATTGGGTCAGAATCAAAACGGATACAACGTTAAATGTAGCGACTGTAATTAAATGGCTTGGGCTTATTTGGACTAATGAAGACTTTTTAACTGATCGATGGGCAGAAGTTGTCACTGATCGATACCTTCCCAGTGGTAAAACTGACTGGTATGAAGTCATTGAAATGAGCACAAGAGACGTAGTTGACGACTTGGGCATAATGAACGTTATCGATTACGAACTTCAGGCAAAAGATATTGATGAGATGGCAAAGCTAACCGCCCTCAAGACGCTGGTAAATATATTGATCCCAATGTCAGGAAGCGAAAACCTTAGAATAATGAAGCAGGAATTTAAAGATCAGTATAATAAGCTATTAAAGAAAAGGCTAAAAGGGATTGATACTAACCAGAACGAGAAGATAGACAAGAATGAAGAAAAGCCAATGACTAACGCCAGAATAAGAAGGTATTAATATGTCTAAAAAGAAAAAAAAGGTTTCAAAAGTCTTGGCTGTTGGCGCAATGAAAACCACGAAGTTTTCAAAGCTTAAAGCTGGTTATCACGAAGCAAGAAGTTACGGCCCAGAAGATATTCAAAGAGATAAAAGAACAGCAAAACTAAAAAAACTAAGATTAAACGTGAAACGTGCAGGTATGAGCACGACCAAGATTGACAAAAGAATTTCGTCAAATATGAGTAAATCTCTTGGGAAAAAAGCATTTAGGGCAGGAACCAGCAGGAAAGCATTGATTGCTGGTGGCCTGGCGCTTGCTGGTGCGGCAGCGTACAAGGCTTACAAAAGTGGAGCCAAGGGAAGATGGGTAACCATTAACGGAAGAGTTATTTTTATTAAAGGATAACCATGGGCTTACAAGATATAAGACAGGCAGCAATAACAAGGCTTGAAACTCTCCTGGCCGGAAGCGGTTACAAGGAGCTTCACCATGTTTTTGATGTCGAAAAAAATACAGATCGAGTTTTGGCAAAGGGCTATGGCGTTAGGTGGGGCGAAGGTGTCACCGGTCGAGGGCCAACAAGAAAAGTGCCAATTGATGCTCGGTTGACGGTTATTTTTACCAATTCAGTAGAGTCAAGGTATGACGATGACATCGCTCCAAACATCGACGCACTTTATGGCGATATTGATACGGTAATAGCTTCATTTTTTAACGATACCTTTTTGGGTATCCCTGACAAGATTAGAGGTATCAGATCGGTGAATCTTGCTCCTCCCGAATTGATGAAATCTAATACTGTTGTTAAGATTGAGGTTAGTTTTGTTGTAGATTTAACAATTAATATTTCTTATTCTTAGGAGATTTAAAAATGGGAAACACGAGAAATACTGTTGCTTACTTTAAAAAGCAAGTATCGCAGAAAACTCCCGTTGTTCCGACTTCTAATGTAGATGGCTATGTTTCCATCGAAAAACCAGATGTAACCACTGGGCAAAGGGAGCTTTTAGAAAGTGAACTTCTCTCTGGTACTATTGGGGTTAAAAAGCCTCAACTGGGAATGGAAACTGCTAGCGCATCAGTTACAACAGAAGTCAGAAGTCACGGAGATGCTTCAAGCCCAACAGAACCAGATTTTGGTGCATTGATGGAAAGCGCGATTGGAACTCCTAACATTTCCACCGCGGAAACTGTTAGCGCCACTCCAGCACCATCTACTTCAGAGTTTGGCTTCTCCACAGAGGGCAACATTAAGCGATTCGACATGCTTCTAATTAGCAATTCCACTGACGGAAGAGTGGTTAGATTTGCAGAGTCGATGAAGCTTGATGTAGTCACCGGGGTAAATGATGCGATTGACTTTAATGAAGGTGGCGCAGAACTAAATGCAACGCTTGCGGCCGGAACTTACTTGCATGGTGGAAGTGATGTTTCAGGTTCAATTGGCGAAGAAATTAAGTCAAAGATGGAAGCGGTAGGCGCTGATACCTACACCGTTTCGGCGGAAGAGCAGGTTGATGGGTCATACAAGTACACCGTTGCGGGTACGGCGAATTTTGCCTTATTGCTGGCAACCGGTGCAAACGAAGCCATTGCCTTTTTAGAGCTTAATTTAGGCTTTGGTGCGGCTGATCTTACCGGTGCATCTTCTTATGAAGCTGGAAGCGCAATTCATGGAAACAGAGTGGTTTGTAACGTTGCTATGTCAAATGCTCCAACAGCTGGAGATGTAGTCAACGCCACCGTTAACTATAAGCCGTTAAACGAAGGTCATGCTCACTTTACAGCTGGATTTTATCAGGGGAACAGTGATGTTGATGGCTATTTTGAGCAGCTGGTTGGCTGTTTAGTTTCATCCATGAGCGTTACCATTGAAACAGGTGCAATTGCAAAATTTTCCTTTGAAATGCAAGCTCTTGAAGCACTAAGAACCGCCACAACCAAAGCTTCACATCTTCCTGATTATGAAGAAGTGCAGGGGCTGACCGGATTCAATGTTGAAACATACCTTGGGTCAAGCTTGGTTGATGCCAACAACCTTGAAATTAGCGTAGAAGATGAAGTTTCTGAAAAGAAATCCTTTAAAGAGGAAAGCGGGAAGATTGGTTCAATCGTTAGAAAACGAACCATTACCGGAACCGTTAACCCGTACGCCGATGGAACTGTTGACCTTTACAACGCATTGAATAATCTGACTGATTACAAGATGATGGTTGTAATTGGCCAAAAGGATTCTGGCGGCTTCATTTTGGGTCGTACGGTGGCATTTTTCATGCCTCAAATCATGATTACTCAGACGAAAACAGGTGACATCGATGATAACATGATTGAAGAGCTGAATTTTAGCGCTCACACAGGTGCTAGCGGAAACAAACTTGAGTTTGTTGCTTCTTTCGGATAATATTTACTCGAAAAGCACAGTGCAAAAGGGGGGCTTTTAGCCCCTCTTTTTTTACAAGGAGTAAGGATGGAACCACTAAAGTATTATTACGAATTTAACGGAAACAGAGATTTACCAGAAGAAGAGCAGGGATATGCCATGATTGTTCCTCTCAGCGCAAAAGACCAGAGCGCTATCACAAATCATTTAGTTGAAGCCTCTGTTTTGGCAGGAAAAAAGAATGTTAAGCTGGACATGGCGCAAAAAAGCTTAGACATTAACGCAAAAAGATGCCCAAAAGTATTCAAAGTCAAATCCCCAATGGGTGAAGGTGTAAATGAAGAAATGAGCATCAAAGAAGTTTATGAGCACCCATTGCTAGGAAAGCTCTACGAAGAACTATCTAACGCTGTTGGTGATATTGATATGCTAGCAGAGGGCGTAAAAAAAAATTAGCCCTGCTTTCATGGTTCGGTTTTGACCAAAGGGCAAAGCAATTTGATTGCAACGATTGCCCACAAGCCAAAAGGGAGATGAGAAATTGCGAAAATCATTTCCCTTTTTCAAGCTTTAAGTTCCAGTTTTTAAATCAAGAAATAATCAAGCAATGCCCAGTGTCATACTTTAATGGCATTGAAAATCAGATATATAGATCATATTCCCACATGAAAACCATGAGAGAATTGGGAATAGTTTCACCACATAACGATATTACTTTGCTTGAGCTTGACGCATACTCTATAATTGAAGAAGAACTCGCCAAATATAAAAATCAAACCATCGAAAAGCATACCAAAGAGATAGAAAAACATGGAAGAAACTCTCGAAATTAGATACTTGGTAAAAGCGGTCGATCAAGCAACAAGCACATTGCAAAAGATTGATCAAAACCTTGGTTCGGTAAAAAAGAGCATTGAAGATAGCGAGAAGGCCAGCAGAAGGTTTGAGAAACAAAATGAAAGCCTTGGTCAAAGCTTTACCAGACTAACAACTAATGTTGAAAATATTACAGCAACAATTAAGCGGTTTTATGACTTTTTTATCAATCTTGATTTTAAGAAAATAATCAGGGCATTAACAATTATAGGGCTTCTTCTTAAGCTGAGAGGATTTGATACCGCTGGAAATCTTGCTTTAAAAATGGCCGGAAAGGTTGATGTTTTAGCAACCAGTATTGGGGCGATTAATGGAAAGCTCGAAGAAATGCAAGAAAAATATGGATCTGTTACAGGTGCCCTTCTTCATGCCACCGGGATTGATGCCGCTGCAAAAGCAATTGGCGGGTTTGCAGTAGAAACTGCCAAATTTATAGCGATTTGGGGAACCCTTGGAACCTTACTAATATCATCAAGGGTATTTCTTAAAAGTGTTGATCTTGCCATTCTTGGCGTTTTTAATGCCACAACCTACATGACTGACGGTGTTATAAGGTTGACAAGTGGTTGGCACCGACTCCATGTTGGCTTGATAGATGTCCAAACGTTTATCAATAATCGTCTTTTGAATACATTGATAAGAACTGAAAGAGTTCAGGGCTTTTTAAATTCCAGAATTACAGGATTTGTGAAAACGACTAAAAACGCAACGGTTGTTACGGGAGCAGTTGGGAAAACAATAGGAAAGGCTGCTCTGTCATCAGAATTGTTTGAAAAAGGAATATTTGGGGTAGCAACAAGGTTGACAGCAATGGGAACCGGCCTGGTAAGTATCGGGCGACTGCTTGCAAGTACTGATTCTATGATTTTAAAGATTGCCGGTGTTAGTATGGTGGCATTGTCTGCTGCTATATTTGGTCTTGGAACAGTTTTGCGCTCATTTGTTGTTACCCTTGGTGAAGCGATTCAATCGCTCGGAACCAAAATGGTTGGAGCTGTTCAAGAGTCAGTTAAAATAATGAACAAGTTAAAAGATTCAACCTTTACCTTTACCTTTATTGTTCAAAGACTAAATGAAGAGACAAGAGGGGCAACAGGTGCAGTAGAGGAGTGGAATAAGGAACTCCAGTTGTTATCAGAGACTACAGGATATGCAACGTCAGAACTTCAGATGTCTACATCGGAACTTCTCCGAGTTGGTCACTCTCTAGGATTAACCAAAGACCAAATGAAATCGCTGTTGCCAATTATAGCTGATTTGGCAGCTGCGAACCACAAGGACTTGTTTCAGTCTACCCTTGCCGTGGTTGAGGCACTTGGTGGCCAAACTGTTATGCTTCAAAATATGGGTGTTAGTTTGACCCAACATGCTATCGCTGAAACACATGCGGCCGAGCAGTTGGATAAAAGAATTACAAAACTATCTGATTCAGAGAAAATACAGCTTAGATATAATGCACTTCTTGAAAAAACCGTTGTCACGCAAGGAATTGCCGCGGCGACATTGGCAACATCTGAAGGGGCAACAAGGCAAATGACTTCTGCCATAGAGAACATGAATAAATCGTTCGGTGAAGGTGCAGAAGTAATTGAAAGCTTTTTTAACAGAAATATGGCCGTAGCTGTTTCATTGATCTCTGATTTATCAAGCGGGGTTTTAGAGCTTGGTGGGTTTTTAACAGCTTCACTTGGACGAGTTCTTCAGGTGGTTGGAGCATTTATTAAATGGTCATTTGCCATTGTCCTTGTTGGGACATCTATAAAAGCGCTTAATATATTATTAGCAAATCAATCAATTGCAAACTTTGTCATCAGACTATCACAGGCAGAATTAATAACAAAAAGCTTGGCGGCGAGTATGCCGAGGCTTTCGGCGGCCATATCTGCCAGCTTGTTAAAAATAGGAACTGCTGGATTAACAGTTAATTCAGTATTTGGATTAATGAAGGTTAGTTTAATTGCTGTTACAAAAGCAGCGTGGGCAATGCTTGCCCCATTTGTGTTAATTGCCGCAAAAATTGCCGTAGTTGTCGGAGTGTTTTACTTAATATATCAAGCATTAAAAAGGCTTGACGATCAAACCAAGATATTCACGAATACTTGGCGAGCAATAATGCGATGGCTTGAAGAATCAAGTGAAATAATAACCGTTGTGAAGTCTGCCATTTCCGATGCTGCCCTTGCAATTCAAACCGGATTAATATCTACGATTTTTGGGTTGTCTAAGTTGTTAGTAAAAATAAATCTGTACTGGCTTGATTTCAAACTCAATTTATTACAGGCAAAAAACGCGGTTATTGAATTTGGAACTGATTTAGCTGCATATCTACAGCGAGCACCAGCTGCTATTTTAAGACTGTTAGGGGTTCAAAGCGCCTATGCGAGCGAGCTTGAAAAGACGGCAAAAATCAACAAGCAGGTATCAAGCCAAGAGGATGAAAAAATAGCTGCCGTCAAAAGGACAATCGAAGAGCGCAAAAAGCTTGTTTCAAGCTTAGATGCCGCAAAAGAAGCGGAGATTGCAGCATTAACGGAATCAAACGAAAGAACCATTGCAAGTGAAGGGAAGAAAAGAGAGGAACACAAGAAAACATTTAGCCTGATTGCTGCCTTGAACGAAGCAAGAAAAGCCATTGCAAAAGAAGAAGAAGAGCTAGGGAAAATTGAAGCTGAGTTAAAAAACGTTGAAGAGCTTCAAGTATATGAGAAGTTTTTAAGTGACAAAGAATTACTGAAGCTAGTTTACCAGGCCAGAGAACTTGAATCTGAAAACAAGCACAGTGAAGCCCTTGAAAAAATGATGGAGTTCAGAAGGAAGCTTGAAGAAAAGCATTTAAAGCAAAAAGAAGGGTCGATGAAGTCTTTCTTTAGTCTTGAAAGAAATGCTGCACTAGCCGAACAGAAGTGGGAGAAAGCCACTTTCAAAGAACGACTTGGAACAATGAGGGATACTTTCAATAATATAGTTTCACTTTCTAATGCCAAAAATAGCTCTTTAAGGGCGATTGGAAAAGCAGCGGCAGTTACCACAGCGACAATTGATGGCGTTTTAGCGGTTCAAAAAACGCTTTCTTCTGTTCCATATCCATTTTCTATTCCATTGGCTGCGGCAGTAGGTGCAGCGGCAGCTGCCAACGTTGCTAGAATATCAGGCCTGGCCACATTTAGAGAGGGCGGGATTGTTGATGGCCCCAAAGCTGGAGATCAAACCATAGTAAGAGCGAATGGCGATGAAATGTTTCTAACCAAAGCGCAACAGACAAGATTATTTAACATGATCAACAAGGGTGGAACTGGCAACAATGAAGATATTTCAAACGCTTTGAGCGATTTGGCAGATGCTATCAGACAGCGACCGGTTATTTTAGAAGCAAACGGAAGAGAGCTAGCAAAGGTTGTCAGGGATCAAAGAGATGCGGGGGTTAGAATATGAGCAAGTGGAGTTATTTCAATTTGGCGGCTCAAGACAGCACTGTTATAACAGCATCAAGTGAAGATCCTTTTTTCCCGGCAAGCAACATCAAAAAAACCTTCCAAAACAAAGTTTACCGATCTGTTTCGGGAACACCGTCAGCAAGCGTTATTTTTGACCTAAAGACGACTGAAACAGTAAACGCACTACTTGTTAGAGCAAACGGATTTACTGGGGTAGGGTTTAACGGATCGCTTACTTTTGAAGCAAATGCAACCAGCGACTTTTCATCTCCAGCATTTTCCACAACGGTTGACTTTGATCCTCAATTCAATTTGGGGTTTAAATATCTTTCCGTTGATCAAAATTATAGATTTTGGAGAGTAAGCGGGACTGGAACAGATTATTTTGAGCTATCGAATATTTTCATTGGTCGATATATTGAAATGGATAACGATATGGAGCTGGGATGGTCATTTCAGGAAGCCGACCAGTCAAAAGTTGTGGAAAATCGATATGGCCAACAATTTACAGATGAATTAAATTCTGTAAAAAGATTGAATGGATCGCACAGGCTTCTGGAAAAGGATGAAGTGGAGCTGTTATCTGTCATGTGGGATTATTGCGGAAAAAGCAAGCCAGTTTGGGTTGTTATGGATAGTCAGGAAGCAATTAGCCTACACGGTGGAAGATATGCCGGGCTTTTTAACTTCACAGATAGACCAAGAATAAGAAATAATCACTATGCGTTATATGATACCAACACGACCTTGAAAGAGGCGATATGAGTTTCAATGATTATATTCAAGAGCCATCATCTGAGAAAATATCTCTGTGCTGGTTGCATCCAAGGCAAAGGATACTAGAGGGGTGGAACGGTGGAAGTGCTCCAACATATAGCTTTAGCGCTAATTATTATGTTCGTGGTGTTATTGTTGGCCAGGCCCAACTTGTAGAAGCGTCAAGCTCTTCTTTGTCATCGGGAGAATTTTTCTTTGATGCGACAACAAAGATTTTATATGTCAGGCTGTTTGATGATACAAGCCCGGCTGACAGCTTCACAGTCGTTGAATATCGCCTTTTTTACTCAAATGCACCTAAGATATTGCCATTCGACCTTCAAAGCGGCAGAGAGGTAGAATACGAAGCCCTGATGAAGTCTGAAAGCAAGTTCTCTGCCGATCTTGACAGTGATGACCTAACTGGCATTTCATTGACTGGAAGCGGCAACGTGACTCTTGAGAATAATGATGGAAATTTTGATGATATTTTTGAAAAATTATTCTGGGAGGGAACTGAAGCACAGATTTTTTCATATGGAGGCGGTGAAGCAAAGAGAATTTTCAAGGGATTTATTGAAACAAAGAAATTTTCTCCAATTTCGGTTATCTTTAGAGTGGTTGACTTTGTTGACAAGCTGCGTGATGAAGTTCCATTGCCATATTTCTCAAGCATAGATGGTGACCTGTCGGCTTCCGTGCTTGGCCGGCCAAAAAGAAGGATTTATGGAAGGGCAGATGGCGTTAAAACCGTACATCTTGACCCATTGCTTGATGGTTTCAGCATGCAGGGAACATTTTCAGGAACTGCTGGAACAGCTACAATTAATGCTTCAGGGGCAAATATTTTAAATGAGCTTTCACCAGATGACACTGTTTTTTACATAGATGGGAATGATGAAAAATTCTCATATTCTGTTCAAACAGTTGATATAAGTGGAAATTTTTTCACAATAACAGAAAATATTGACAAAACATTTTCAGCGCAATCGCTAAAAAACTCTCCGTCAATTCCTTATAGAGGAAAAAATAGAATCTATCATGTTTCATCTCATGAATTAAGAGAGCCTACGACGACCGTGGTAGATCCAATTCAGTTGAACAGAATAGAGGTAGCAAGTGTCGCCGATATGGAGTCTGGTGATTTTGTATTTTTTGGAAGCACAAGGAGGCAAATAAAGCGTATTTCTGGCAATATTTTAGTGCTAGAAACAAACCTTGATACTTCACCGGTCATTGGCTCAACAGTTTTTAAGTCATCAATTCAAAAATGCTACATCGACAAGGAAGAGGCAATTTTAAACAGGGATTTCACCGTTCAAAATACAGGTGGAGAGTGTAAAATTGTTCTTGATGGCCTGGCTGAATTTAATATCGTTAGGCCAAATGTTTTAACTGGTGCAAACCTTACGTTTACCAATGGATCAAAACTTGTTTCTGGGTCAGGAACAAGATTTAAAGAAGAAATAAAGCCTAGAGATTGGCTTCTACCTGTTGGTGAGAGCAATTATTATGAAGTTTTACAGGTAACAGATGATACCAATTTGGTGTTAAGACAAGATTATTCAGATGTTACCGTAACAGCTCCAACAATAAGAAAAAGGCCAAATTACGCCAATGATGAAACGATTATTAGCGTAGATTGCCTTGGTAAAACAAAGAACAACTTAAAAACTGGAGAATGGATTAAGTATGGCCCTGAAATAGTAAGGGACTTGTTAGAGGAGTCTGGGTTAACAGTAAATACAGCAAGCTTTGACAGCGCAATAACTGAAGTTCCTTATTTAATGTCTGTCTTGGTGCCAGCTGACTTCGGTTCAGATAGGCCAATAGTTAGAGATGTAATTGACCGGGTAAATGTTAGTATATTTGGAAGTCTTTATAATAATTTTGATTACGAAATAACATATTCCGTAATGACTCCAAATAAAGAGAATATCACAGAAACAATTTCAGATGCAGATGTTATTGATTTTGACTTGTCATCATCAGGTAAAAACATAACAAAAACCATAACGTTTAATTATCGCCATTTTGACCATGATAGATTTACCGGGGAAATAGGAAGTGCATC
>Ga0180435_10001293_pt1 | contig 26301 bp, 19 predicted proteins | sample SS_ome_3_FD_132467 | JGI IMG/M metagenome (GOLD analysis project Ga0180435, IMG submission 132467) | Hypersaline lake sediment archaeal communities from the Salton Sea, California, USA - SS_3_S_1 metaG | ecosystem: Environmental > Aquatic > Non-marine Saline and Alkaline > Hypersaline >... | reverse complement strand
CTGGCAAGAAATCGTCGTTGAGGACAAGAACGCCGGCCCGGCCGAAGTTGCCGCCACGCGGATGGATTTCTCCGCATGGCTCAAGTCGCTGTCAAAGCGGGATCGGAAGATCGCCGAACTGCTCGCCACCGGCGAATCGACCGGGAGGACGGCGAAAAAGTTCGATGTTTCCTCCGCGAGGGTCAGCCAACTCCGTCGGGAGTTGCGGCGTTCGTGGCAGCAGTTCGTGGATGAACTACCAAAGATCCCGCCGGCTGCCGTGGCCGCTGCTTGATCGGCATCTGATGGAACCCGGTCCGCCGATCGGGTCGTGGCTGCGTTGCCGCCGGGCAGTGCCGGTCACGGGTCGTGCGTGGCCCGAGCCGGCGCTGCTCGGCGGGTGGCGATCCCTTGTTCGTGCATCTAGCTATTCGAAATCCGGGCGAAACACTACAATCCCAACCTGAGCCGGCCCCCCCAATTGCGACGGCCACCGCTGTGATTAACCCACGTCGGTTACCGGGGTGGGTTCGTCAGAACGATCCGTTAGCTAGAATAGCCGCGGGGCACGGGTACATCTAAAATGGGAGACACCGGAATGAGTATCGACGCATCTCGTGACAACAGCGAATGGGCTAGAATCATCCGAGAACTTTTCGGCGATTTGCCGCCAGTGTCTGCTCGGTGGACGCAGCCCGCAGAGATCGTAAAGGTGCTGAATCCCTTCGTCCGCAGCGGGCACAGCCACATGTTCATTCCCGGTGGTGGCGGCCACGACGTGCAAAACGTCAGACTTATAGAGCGAGGTAGCGGCGTCGAAGTCGTCGGCACGGCAACAGAATCCGTGCGGCTCATTCCTAGAGCACTCTGCTTGGAATTCTTCCCAGAGGGACCTCGGCAATCGTTTCTGTTGCTGGAAACGGACCGGGCCCTCAGATCCGACATCTTTGGCCGGGGTTCGTTGCGCCGGGGTGGAGGCGGCGGATGGCAGAACGCCGCGAAGGCTTGGGGGAAAGACGGCGAAGCGCGTTTCCTCTTCTGCGATAAGGGGTCTTGCTGGAACTCCACCGCAGGGAACTTCGATGCGTATGGGTTCCCCCACAACACGATGACGAGCGCGAAGCTTCGGCAGGCCGTCGAGGAAAGGTTCCGGCAGTTCTCCCACAGGTCTAGTCCACGTTGACGGGGGGCGTCCGGGAACGGCCGCACGACCTGTCCGTGCCCCCACGCGTCCGACGACCCGCACGCCGTGCAGCACTCGCTCTCCGCCTTCGGCTCGATCACAAACACCACGGCACCGCCCTCGTATCGCGTCCGCACGTACCGGTAGTCACGCACCCCCACCCCATAGTACAATAAGCTCGTGGACATGCTGGTCTCTCCTGTCCGAAGTCCTTGCAAAAACTCCAGATAGGAACAGCATGTCCACAATTCTTCAACCTACCCTACGCTTCCTCTGGATGAACCAAAAGGGCTTTCTGCGCAGCATGAACCGCTGGAACCAGTTGGTCGTTCCCCCGCCGTACTTGACCTCGCACGCTGCGTTCTGGCGACGCCCCCCAGCTTGACAGGCATGGCATGCCCAATAAGAATGACGTCTGGTGTAGCATAGGCGTTCCCATCAAAAGGTACCCTGTCGAGGATGGTCCAATGATTCCCTGGCATCTTGAAGTTCTGCCACGAAACGCTGTTCTGGTTTGCGGTGTCTTCTTTCTTTGCCCCCAAGGTGGCCGTGCTGAGTTCGTTGTTCCAGGGTATGTTGTCGAAACATACGCGGAAGTAGCGGACCCGATCGAGTTGGCTTTTGATTCTTTGGGCAATCTATTTGTAGGCCGCGACAACTCTGGTTCGGGTGGTAGCCAAGTTGGCCCAGCAAAGATTCACCGGATCGCGCCAGACGGAACGGTTACAGAATGGGGCGCTGAGGCACTGAGCGATCCAGATGTTGTTGCGGTGGATACATCGGGGGCAATCACGGGAACCCCGAACAGCGTTTTGGTCGGGCAGCGGGTATCCACGACCACAGGGCGAGTGCGTTTCATCAAGCCCGACCAGTCAATATCAGTCTTGTTTTCGACCACGCAGTTCAACAACATCGCCGGCTTTGGATTCGACAGTAGTGGCTCCCTTCTTGTCCAGGGGCTATTCACGCCCGACATTCTCCGGTATGACACCAACGCAACGCTTACTGTGCTAGTGGAACAGAGCGGCCGTGGCGTTAATCTGCAGACCGATGGGGCGGGCTTGATTTACTCGGCAACGGGGAGTCCGGGCACCTATGACGGGCGAGTGCGGATTTTTTCTGAAGCAGGGGTGCTAGTGGACGACGCATACTTGACCGGCTTGGATGGTTTCCGGTCTAATTTCAACTACTTAGGCCAAAGCCCGTGGGGTTCCGGCTTGCTGGGGGTTCACAGCAACGGCGAACTAGCTCACTATGACCTGACGGGGGCGAAAACATCGATAGGTACGGGATTTTCCCAGACTCCATCGGTCGTGTTGGGACCAGACGGGGCTTACTACCTGTCTGACTTCACCAATGACCGGGTGCTCCGAGTTGCGCCAGTGCCCGAGCCCGATTCGCTCTTGGTCTTGTTGTCGCTCTGGGTGCTCACAATCATCCGACGAGGCCGGCGAGACAGATGATAATCGCGGCCTTTGTTCTCACGATGGCCCCTAACCCCGGTGCTCACCATGAATTGTTTGGCAACTGTAGCGGCCCTGTCGGTGGTTCTTCTGGCTGCTGACGACCTACCCACGTCCGAGGCAGCCGTGAAGGCACGGCGGACACTGGAACGCAGGTTGGAAGACCTAAGCAGCAAGATGGATGACGTGGAACGGGCTTACGTGCGTCGGCAACGCGAGTGCTACAAGGAGTACGAAACCGCTTTGAGGGGCTTGCTCACGGAAGTGATGGCCGATGGCTCTCTGGATGAAGCCAACAGAATTGACGCGGAAGTGGCGCGCGTTAAGCAACAGGTGACGAGCCTAAAAAAGGACGCGACGGCGAAGCCACCTCTCCCAAGAGAGCGTTTTCGGGACCTAGTTGGGCGGTGGCGGTTCGAGTGGGGCAGTACAGGAAAGGGCTCTGAACTTATCATATCCCGCAGCGGCAAGCTGACGAGTGTGGCGGGCAACTGGACTCTCCCTTTGATCCAGCGAAATGGCAGGATTCTCTGCCTGAACATGAAGACGGAAATCATGGAGCTTATCCCGCACAACGGCAACATTGTCATCCTGGGGTGGCCGGCGAAACGCCGCGACCCATTCAAGGACCAGCCGCGAGATGTCGGTATTGCGGTGCGGATTGGACCTCGCGAGTAGTCTGGCTTCTATTCGCTGGAGCGGGCCGCAGGGCGAAAGGCGAGTAAGCCATGCTGGCGTCGGGCCGTTGCAAGCTGTGTGTATCGCAGTGAATAAGGCTTCAGCATTTCCGTCGCCGTCGCCTGTAGGCGAGAAGACCGAGGGCTCCACATACCAACAGGGTGATGCTACCGGGCTCCGGAATACTTGCCAATCGGAACCCGACATGGATATTGTCCGCCATGCCCCCGCCGCTGCGGTCCAATGCACGCAGGTCGTCGAAGTCGTATGTATACGAGCCACCACGCGCGCCGCGAAACGAGCTGTATAGGATCGCTTCGTTCCACTCCCGGACGTTGCCGCCTTGGTCGAACGTGCCGTATGGGCTGGCACTGTTCTCCCACTCGCCCACCTCGGTGCGGTAGTACGGGCTGCCGATGCCATCGGTCACCCCGTCGCCATCGTAAGTCGCGTAGTTGCCCGGATCGGTTACGCCGTCGGCGAAGGCGGTGCTAGTCCCGCTCAGTTCCCCATCGTCGTCGACATACCCCGGCGGGGTGTTGCTGCTAGTCGGGTAGTTGAAGTAGTTGCCCGTATCACCGTCGTTCTTGTGGTAAGCGGCCTTGTACCATTCGTCTTCGGTGGGGATGACCCAGACTTTGCCGTAGGTGGCTACCAGGGCATCCATTTCCGGAGAGTCATGCGCTGTAATGCCCGTGTAGTTGCTCGCGCTGTAATTGCCCCAACCGGTGCCGGGACCTGTATCGTACGCACCTTCATTGACGTCTCCGGAGGTCATCCAGTTGGCGAACATGGCCGCGTCGTACCACGAGACGTAGTTCACCGGGCGATCTCGCCAGTTGGACGCTGCCCCGCTGGGGGTGCCGCTGAAGTCGTAGGTGGACGAATCGCTGTTCCACGTGATCTGACACCCGTGCGTATGGCTGTTCATGGAGCTGTTGTACAGCCCATTGGTGTTTTGCCCTTTCGGGTCCACGGCGTTGAGGAACTCGGTGTACTGACCCGCGGTCACCTCGTACTTGCCGATGTTGTAGGCGTAGCTCACAGCGCCGCAAATGCGGTCCGGGCTGTAGCCGCCGTACGACTCACCTGCCCACTCGCCCGTGTTGCCCGTGTTGCCCACGGGGACGGTTTCGATCTCCACGGCACCGGCGGTACCCATCAGCAACATCACTCCCGCAATGGCGGGCAGTGATCGAAACAAGAGTTTGTCCAACATGATTCTCCTCCCGGTGTAAATGAGGTTTGGCGAAGACGGCGTGTGGTTTGTGCGCAGCGCCAGACCGAATGATCGTTGGTGTGGCTTGCCCAGAGCACCGCTGCCTTGTTTGCTTCACTGAGTCGGGTTGACGCGGTAAGAATCGGCCCATGCGAGGGAGGCGAGTTCTCATCCATCATACTTCCGAGGTGGGCCGGTGCAAGGGGTGGCTAGAGAACTCCGTCGGCCAACCCCGCATGGAGCAAGTGAGATGCCACCGCCCAATTCAGCCATCGTGTCGTAGGTGACGCGAATCAACGCGCTGCGGCTTCACTTGATGCTCCTTGGTCGTTGGCAGCACGGCACTGGCATACCTTGCTACCTAAGCCCTGTTTGCTCCTCGGCCTCGTTACGGTGCCGATCCCGGCATACCGTTCATCACGATAGCGGATCCGAACTCCCGTGGCCCCGCCGGCGATCGCCTGGCCGGCGGCTGCTTGTTCGGCGGATTCGTGTAGATATCCGTGAACCGCTCCGCATCCCGGGGCCTTACGCCGGTTTCTACCATCCGCTGAATCTGCGGTCCCGTGTGATTCACGCGGTATGTCGAGGGTCCCGGCGTGACGGGCTCCCGCACGCTGCTCGCCGCTCGCTGCGGGGATACACCAGCCGACTGCTGCGCGCGATACGCGGCATACTGCGCTGGGGTCATTGGAGCCTGCCCGCCGCCGGCTGATCTGCTCGAGGTCGGCCTCGCCGTCTCGATGCCTCTCTCCCCGACCCCGTACCGCTGATCCTGGGTCGCCGCGCTACTTGCCCTGTGGCGGGAGAGGACATCCTGCAGACCTTGCTGGCTGCCGCCCACCGCTTTGGCTTTCGCAGCCCAGTATTGGGCCATCGCCGGCGAGCCGGTCTGCGCAGCCTGCATCGCCCGCTGCTCGTAGATATCCCGCTGCGACTGCTGGTACCCCTGGCTCGCCGCGTTCAACGCACTGTCGAACCCGTATTGCTGAGGGTTCGCCGAGGTTGCTGCTGTCGTCGTGTTGGCACTATTAGGCTGTGCTGTAGGCTGGGCCTTCCTCGCGTTCTCCAGTGACATTCCGTACCGCGGATCGTACTGCGAGTCGTACAGGCTCGTCGAGAAAGGCAGGTTTTGCTTCTGCTTCGACTCCGTAAGGGCTTGATCCCATGCCGTGTTCGAAGGGGCTGGCTTCGTGGGGGGTGCCGGAGGCTTGTCTGCTCCACCGAACGGATCCGAGGCGAAGTCCTCGTTTTGCGGACTGCCCTGCAACGACTTCAAGATCCCCTCCATCGCACCGCCGGCTGAACGGCCCAGCCGTGAGATTTGCGACGGCGCAGCGGGCGTCGATTGTGCGGGGGGTGCCGGCGGCTTGTCCGCTCCACCGAACGGCTCGTCGAAGGGATCGTTTTGCGGACTGCCTTGTAGCCCACCCAGCACACGCGACCCGAAGTCTCGGGCCGTGTCGCCTAGCCTACCAGCCGTGTTGCCCACCGCCCCGGCGAGCTGGCCGGCTCCCGAGACAATATCTCTTCCAGCGTTCGGGTGAATCCCTTTTGCTTCCATCTGCTTTCGCGTGAGGTACTGGTCCGGCATGCTGGGGTGGCTGTACCGTGTCTCCGTCTTGCCGCTGGTGAACAATCCCGGCTCCTTGACCGTCCAGTCCGGATGCGCGTTCCAGCCCGCATCCGTGTACTGCTTGAGGATATTGTCTCGTACCTGCTGGTGGCGTTCCTCCCGTGTAGAGCTGGGTGATGCCCTACCCACGGTCGGATCTGGCAGTGCGTCTGAAAATCTGACAGGAGCAGCATCCTGCGACGGCTGCGGCTGTTCCTCCCGCACAGGGCTGGGCGATGCCCTACCCACGGTCGGATCTGGCAGTGCATCTGAAAATCTGACAGGAGCAGAGCCCTGTGATGGCTGCGGTCGCCCCGGGGTTGGGCTCCCAGTCGGGTTTGTCAGCGCATCAGCGAATCCAAATGCCCGCTTTGCCATCTCCGCGCCGAAATCCTGAGCTACCTTGCTCCAGCTCTGTTCTTTCCGCTGGACCTTTGGCTTGGATTTGTTACAGGACTTAGGCATGTCTCGCTCCATGGAAAACGGCGGTTAGAAACCGTTTGGTTGCTAGCGAGTTGTCTGCGATACGGTACTCGGTGTCCGCGTTGCCGGCGGTTTCGGTGCCTGGGTAGCGGGTGTGGTTTTTGGTGGGGGTTGTGTGGGGTTTGGTGTGGGTGCTGTGGGTTTGGCAGCGTTCGGCTGCATGCCCGGGAAGGGCCTGGCCGTGTCAGCCCCGCCGAACGCGTCGTTCTGCCACTGGGATTGCTGCCGTGCTTGTTGCTGCTGGGGCTGCTGCGGCGGCGTCTGCTGCTGGGGCTGCTGCTGGGGTTGCTGCGCTTTGTTCGCCTGTTCGATGTTAGGCTGCTCGTTGGTAGCTTGCCCACTACTGAACCACGATTGGATCCACTCCAACAGCGCTTGCAGCCATCCCCCAATCTGATTCCAGAACGCCTCCTTGTACAGTCCGTACGCATCCGTCTGGCGGATCAGCTCCTTCGCCATCTTCAGCTGCGGATCCTCCCGCATGCCAGCATTCGCCAGGATCGCCTGCAGGACTGCAAGCTGCTCGGGCGTAAGCTTCGCCGCCTTGCCGGCTGTCGCAACATCCGGCCGTGCATCCTGCGCAGCAAGGGTCGCGAAGTTTGTGTCCATATTGTCGGCAGAGCCTCGCTTCATCACGCCCTCGGCCTGGACAGATTGTCCAGCATTGCCGCCGTCAAAAGTGCCGTCCACCCGCATCGGGCCGAAGCGGCCTATTACGTTCGGCATCGGGGTCCCGCGGACGGCGTCGCCAGGAGCAGCCGTGGCCTGCTGTGGAGCAGGAGTCGTCGGTGCGGGGTAGCCTAGCGCGGGCTGCACGAACTGGGCGAGTTGCTGCCTGGCCTGCTGACCGGCGACCCAGTTCTGCTCAGGGCCGACCTGCTGCGAGGCTAGATTTGCCGATTTCTGATGGCCGTTTCGGGGAAGCAAAGAATTTAGCAGGTTCTGAGCAAAGAGAGTTGTCGTAAGTTGTTGCGGCGTAAAGGAATCGTATGTGCTGGCCTGCTTCGGAGCCGTACCATCAGCGCCCCATCGATCGTCGAAATCGTCCAAAATTGATCCATCGCCGGACAAGTTCGCGTACGTCCGGGGGTCGGATCGATCCACCGAGCGCCTCGCTGCCTCTTTCTCTTTTTCTTTCTTGTTGGGCAGGTTCTCGTGCTTGGTCTTGGCGAAGTCTTTGACCGCCTTGCCGTGAAGGACGCCGAGTGCCATCGTGCCGTCGCGAGCATGGCGCGTCTCCCTGCGGGACTAAGCTGTATTGTTGCACAAAGGCGAGACGGCGCCAACGCAAAGTAGCGCTGCGGTGGCTGCCCGACCCAGAATGTCGATTGTGCGACGGCCCTGGCTTGCGATGAAACCCCCGGGGGTGTACTATGCTTGAGGCAACTACGTGAACAAGGAGGACAGAATAATGGCGTCGGCGGTTAGAAGCCGTTTGGTAACCGCGTTGACCGTGTTCAATGGACAGCTGATTGCCCGCAACGCGGCGGGCCAGCAGGTTGCTCTGTTCGAAAGTAGCACGCGGGTCATCGAGGCCCTGGCGGGCGGGGGCTATCGGGTCCGACGACAGACCGTACCATTGGACGGCCCGGAGGTTCATCGGCCCAACGCCGGGCTATTGGAGGCTGCCTTGTTGCTGGCTGCCAATCGGGGGCAGACTGTCGCAGTGCGCGCGGACAGCTTGGGGCCGCTTCCATTGCCGAGGCCGCGAAGGTTATCGCAGCTTATCGGGTGGGCCTCGTCGCCACACGTAATCAACGCCGTCCGAGATAGCCGGCCGCTGGTCATCCGGCACGGCCAACAGGTGGAGCCATGTCGAGTAGTCGCTGAGTGCCTCGAGGCGTTTCCGGGTATTCGCATAGCTGTCTATTGCCCGAACTATGGGCGGCGTCGGAGGGTCATGCGGCGAATGCGGGAATGCGGGGTGCGATTCCGGCTGGCGACGGCCAACCGGGACCCTGATCCTGCTGGCCCAATCGTGGTGTGCTCCGCCGCGGGTGCAGCCCAGCACGCGGTTGAGCTTCATCGGCGGCACCTGCTGATTGCACCTTATGCCACTGACCTCATTCGGCCCCAGGCAGAACTCATGCTGATCCAGCCCGATGCGCGTTTTCGCATCGTGGGTTTCATGCCGGGGAGCAAGAAATTGTCGCGCAGCGAGAATGACCGTATGGCGTGCGTTTACGGGTTCGAGCGGGTCGATCTGCCCGCCCACGGCTGGCAGCGGCGGGTGGTCCAGGTGGCGACGGTGAACTTCCGAGCGGGCGCGGTCGAGGGCGGGGCACGGATCGCGACGTTGAAACGTCGGGTCGTCTGGCGGCACCGGCAGCGGACTTCATATATTGCCCGCCTGGGCCGGGCTTTGTGCGAAGGAGACATGGAAGAGTTGTTCCGCTGGTTCCCGGACCTTGCTGGAGAGATCGAGACTCTTGGCGACCGACGTGTTGTTCTGGTCGCAGACAACCTAGATCACGCTAGCGAGCTTGGAATAATGCTGGGTTCATGGCCCATGGTCATCAGCCCGGGGGCGGACCTAACGGCTATGCGTCGAAGGGCCGCGCAGACTCTGGAGCGCGGCCGTCGCCGGTCAGCAGACGCCCTGGGTGTGATCTGCACCGCCGCTGGGCTAAATTCATTGAATCTGCGGGCAGCGGACATTCTGGTCGACGCCCGGTCGGCACCGCACCGGTTACCGCTAGCAGAGCGACAGTTGATGTGCCGATCCGCTGCCGACGAGCGCATCGTGCTGATTGACGTGGTCGACCATCACCATGCCGTATTGCGGCAGTGGGCCGACGAGCGTCAGCAAGCCTACTGTGAAAGCGAATGGGTGCCCGCGGGCACGGCGGCCCCTGGGCGGTTCAACCGGATCCAGCGAATCGAAAATTTCTTGCGGTCAAGCGAGATCAGGGGCGAGGAGGGTGAAGTATGAGCTACTCGTGGCATGATCCAGAGCGCCTGTTGGCTGGGGCGCAGCCGAGCGAGAATTCCCTGTTTGCGGCCGACGTTCGCCGGCGGCGGACTCAATCCGTCACGATCACCCGGCGCGACCCCTTTGATGAATTGATGGACCCGGAGCATTTAATCACAGTGTTTCGTTGGCAGAAGGCGATCGGCGGATTGGGGGCGGGGAGCGATGGAGTGAGGTACGAAGATGTCAGTATTGCTGAGGCCGGCACCACATTCCGTCAACTCAGCAGGGCGATTCATCATCGGACTTATCGCCCGCAGCCGGCTCGGCAGGTCGAGATCCCCAAGCCGGACGGTGGCACGCGGGTGCTGAGTATTAGGAGCATCTTCGACCGAGCGATCGCCCGCGCCGTGGTCGAATTTCTCACGCCGGCAGCCGAGGCGATTCTACTGGACGGGTGCCATGGCTGCCGGCCGGCAAGGGGCGTATGGACGCTTCTGGCCGATCTTGTTCATGCCGTCAATGCCGGATTCACGACCGTGGGACAAGCGGACGTGCGGCGGGCCTTCGATACCGTTCCGGTCGATCGAGCCATTGCAGCCTTCGCCGCCGTCACCCCAGATGACAAATTTTGCTGGCTCGTCGAGACCCTCTTGCGGGGGGCTGAGGGGGCGAATCGGAGGGTCGGGCTTGATCAGGGTTGCCCAATGTCTCCAATGGCGCTAAACTTATTGTTGAACGACGCCCTCGACCGGCCGCTGAACGAAGCCGCCGCCGGGAGCAACATCAGGTGGTTTCGTTACGTCGACAACTACTACGTAACGGCCACCTGCACTACCCAGTCCCAGTACGCGCTCGGGCACATAAGAACGCTCTTACAGACAACCAACATGAGCACCAAGCCTAACAGCGAGCACGTCACGAACCTACGCCGTAATGGAACGAGAGCCCCCGTACTGGGGTTCGAACTCCACGGAACGCCTCCCCGTGTCCAGCTACACCGCGCAGCCTTCACAGCATTGGCGGAAGCCCTGGACCCAGCACACACAGGACCTAACCCAGCGGCGACTGGGGAGGCCGTGGTGCGGGGGTGGCTAACGGCGGCTGGTCCAGGCCTGGGGGAAACGGAACGGGAAGCTGTCCTAGAAAGAGTTAGGAGGGAGGTGCGGGAGTCTGGACTAAGGGAATCCCTCCAGCACGCCCAGGTAGCCGACGCGGCCGAGAAGGCGTATGCGAGCTGGCGACGGGTGTTGGAGGAGAGGGTCCCCCGGGAAACGAACCCGCAGGGACATGCTCCTCTCTATTAAGGACAGCTGAGCGCTCCGCGCCACAAGCCCTTTGGGCACATGCCGCCGGTCGCCGTGGTTGAAACCCGGGCGGCCGGTCGGCCCTTTTATTACGTGCTCGGGTCCGATACCCCGGCTGGGGGGTCGCTCCTTGAACGGCCGTCGGCCAGCCTGGGGCAGGTCGTCGGCCCGGCCACCGGTCAATCGGCCTGATCTTTGACAACACCATATTCTCGCCCAAGCCAAGAGATGGCCTCGTCGAGCAGATCGGCAGGATCGCGAGCATAATGTCGATGCGCGATCGATTGCGGGGCATGGCCCAGGAAGAGCCCTTCGAGGCCCATGTATTCTGGGTGGCCGCGGAGCTTGGATGCACTTGTCTTCTTCAGCGAGATCATAGGCTTGTTGATACCCGTCTTCCGGCGAAGCCGCTCGAACGCCGTCCGCACATTGTCAGTTTTCTGGTATTTGCCCTCGTCGCTCATCCGCTCACGCCATAGCGGCTCCCCGCGGGCATTGAGCAGGACAAGTCCGCTGCCCGTCGAGCTGGCCTCCTGCCGCAACAGCCGGAGGGTTTTCGGCCAGAGCGGATAGCTCACGACCGGGACGCTCCCGTGGTGTCGAGTCTTTGATCGACGCCGCGTGATCCGGGCTTGCTCCCAGTCAACCTCGGCGGATTGGAGGTCCGCGACGTCCTTTTGGGTCATCCCACAGTTCAGCATCAACAGGACGTAGAGCTTCGTCCGATCGGCCGCCTGGGTCAACAAGGTCGTAATCTCGGAGTCTGTGAAAATGACTGGCGCAGACGCCGACTTACCGATGTCCAGCGCCGTGCTCCTTTGGTCGATGACTCGTGGGAGGGCGGGTATGGCCTCGATCTGCCAGAGCCAGCGCACGAAGGACTTCACCGCGCTTAGTCGCTCCGCGGCCGTGGTCCTCGACCAGGTGCCCGCCTCGACCTGTTGCAGGAGCACACCTCGATATTCGACCAACTGCCCGCCGGTGATCTCCTCGACCGCCGTGCCTCCGCTGATCCAATCGCGGAAATGGCCCAGTTGGACCTGGAGCTTTGCGACTCGACCGGCGGTCAACGCCCTCGCGGTGACCCCGCGGCTTTTCTCCTCGATGAACTTCTCGATGTGTGCCGCCACGGTCTGCTCCTGTGGCGTGGCGGCCTTCTGCATCACCGCGAGCCGGTCGTGCCAGATCGCCTTTTCCCGTAGTAGCGGATCGCCCAGGTCGAACTCCTCCAATGGCTCAGTCCATATTGCCCGGGCGGCGAGCAGCGGACGGAAGATGTCGGACCAAGACTGGCCTTGTGCCTTGAGTTCATCGAAGGATGCGTCCGCAACGGCCATCAGCTTCTCAAGACCTGGGTGTCGGACTGCGGGATCGAAGTATCCCTCGAAGGTATTCTCTAGCGGCACGGCCTCGGGCTTCGCCACGGCCAGCCCATCGCGAAGCCGAGCGATCTTCTCGCTGGCGGAGCCCGCCATCTCCTGCTCATCGTGCTTTCGGCACCATGCGAGAACCAGTTCCCACTCCGCGATGGCTCGTTCGTACTCGGCTTGATGCGGCTTGGGAGCTTCCGCATCAAGTCGCACCTTCAGAGCCTCCCACTCCGCGACGGCCGCGTCGTGGGCATCCCGGTCTGTCTTGCCGCGTCCGCCCGTGAAGTAATAGGCCTTGCCTTTGTACTTCTTGCGCCACCGCCCGCCACGCCCGGACGTTCCCGGTTGCCAAGTGAGTTTTGGTCTCCAAGCCATAAGAATGCCCCGGCGTTCGTGATACCTTCGGTGATACCTTTTTTACCACCAAATCGCCAAGAAAGGTATCACCAGAAGCCAAGAAGGGCCGTTTTCCCCGGGTTTTATCGCTAGACGCAGGTGTTCGGGACGCAGAGGTCGTTGGTTCAAATCCAATCGCCCCGACCTTGATGTAAACCACGCCGAATCCAAGACTTAGGATACCTGTCCGGCGTAGGGCAGTGCGGCAGAAGGGTCCCCGAAAGACGGTACATGTACCGTCTTTCCAGACCCGGAGACGCACTATGCCCAGAAAGAAATCCCCCCCGTCCTATCGACTGCACAAGGCTCGCAACTGTGCTGTCGTCACGATCGCCGGCAAGAATCACTATCTCGGCCCCTACGGATCGCCAAAGAGCCGAGAGAAGTATGCCCAGCTGATTGCGGAATGGGCACGTCCCGGCTCATCCGTCGAGGATCTCTCCGAGACCGAGGCTGCCGGACTCTCGATCAACGAGTTGGTCGCCCGCTATTGGTCGGAGTACGTCCAGGTGTACTACACCCAGGACGGCAAACCGACCGATCGACAGTACCACATCCGCATCGCCTTTCGGGTCCTTTGTGGCCTCTACGGCAGCATCCCCGCCCGGGAGTTTGGCCCCCGCAAGCTGAAGGCGGTCCGCGACGAAATGATTCGGCAGCGGGTCGAAGAGCGTGGTCGGGTCAGCCGCGGATACGTCAATGATCATGTCGGGATCATCAAGCGGCTCTTCCGGTGGGCCGTTGGCGAGGAGCTGATCCCGGTGGCTGTCTACCAGGCCCTCAAGGCCCTGGAAAGCATCCGTAAGGGGCGGGACCCCCGTGTTACCGAGGCGGGGAGAGTATTGCCGGCGCCCGACCAAGCCGTGCAAGCGGTCATAGGGGTAGTCTCACCTCAGCTACGCACCATGATCGAACTGCAGCTCTTGACCGGTATGCGGCCCGATGAGGTGACGATCATGCGGCCGAGGGATATTGACCGGTCCGGTCGGGTCTGGCAGTATCGACCGGAGAGCCATAAGACCGAGCATCTGGGCTTCGAGAAAGTTGTCCTGCTGGGGCCGAAAGCACAGGTCGCTTTGTCGCCATGGCTTGATCGGGATCCGGACACGTACCTGTTCGACCCCCGAGAAGTCGTCCGGGCGAAGGCGGACGAATCGAGACGTCGCAACAAGCGGAAAAGGACCCGCCGAAGGACGCGACGATCCCGACCGATCCGCGAGCACTATGACGACGAGAGTTATTGCCAAGCCGTCACGCGGGCGTGCGAGAAGGCTGGTGTAGCCCGCTGGACACCTGGCCAGTTGCGACACAACGCGGCGACCCGGATCCGGCAACAGCACGGCTTGGAAGCAGCTCGCCTGATCCTGGGGCACCAGAGCATGGCGACGACAGAGATCTATGCGGAGAAGGATCTCGGGGAGGCCGCCGCGATCATGGAAAAACTGGGATAACGACGTCCGCCGCCTGTCATCTGGTATCGTTATCGGATGGACGAATGCGGGCGTAGTATGAGCCACAGTCAAACGTTCGAGTTCGATCATGTCAGATGGACAACTTTGGTGGGACGGCAGCACACTGCCTGACGACGAGATTGCCGTAGTGCTGTTCGCCCGCACGACCAGCTCGGGTGCGAGAGTGCCGGTGCTAGCAGCGGTGGCGACCGGGTCGTTTACAGCTCTTCTGCTACCCGACCAGTTTGGCGCGTTTCTGGAGCAGCATGCGGCCGCGACGCTGGTTTGCCACGACGCGGCGGAGCTGCACTGGCTGCTGCACGGGCACTTCCAACAATCCGACGACCAGCAATCGCTGGAGCGGTTGTGGGCGTTCTCGGCCGAAGCGCGCTTGGTCGATATCGGAATTCTCGACCAGTACACCCGTCGCCGCCCCGGGCTGCTGGCTGCCCGGCCTCGCAATCGCCAGCGGTTGGTCAAGGACTTAGCAAAGATCGAATTGCCGGGTCGCGACGAACTCGAACAACGAGTCGTCGCCGCAATGGGCGGAGAGGATGCGGAGGCCCTAGGGCTGGCCCTGCAGGTGCCCCAAGGTGTTTGGCGAGCCTTCCACGCCTTGATGGTAAAGGCTACCCGGCTCGATGATGAGGTTAATCGGATTGCTGAGCGGGCTCAGACGCTACGAGAGCGGCCCTTCTGGAACCCCGGCGGCGATCCCGAGCGGGCACACGAATTGGAGGAGCAAGCGCGCGAGTTTGTTTCTGTATTCAAAACGGACAAAGAGCCAGGTGCGACCCCAGTCCCCTCGGTGACAAGCACGGTGCCTCTCGTGCCGTTCGGCCCCTTGGGTACCGGCGTTGATGTCCAAGCATCGATCGCCGTGAATCGCCCGGATCGGCCCCTGTTGGAGGTCAACCGCGATCAGCTCGAAGAAGCGGCTGTGGTGAACCGGCGACGATTCGAAGATGCCTGCCGGATTCTCTGGGACGACCGACGGGCACGGGGTTGTTTTCGGTGGGATGATTCTGACCCTGGGCAACACGTTGTCCGTCGCGACGCGGTCGGCCGGCCCGTCGTTCAGGCGAGCAATCTGCAGCAGTGGCTGCGGGGCGTCTCAGACAGTCTGGTCGACGAACACAATTTGGCGGTCGCACTGCCTGTCACCGCCCGGGGCGAGCCGTCGTTCGAGCCCGCGGACTGGGGCGTTCTCGCCTCGTGTGATCGAGGTTTGGCTGCGTGGCGGGACCTGGTGCGTTCGTGCCGGTTCATGCAGTTCCACGAGCGGGCGAATGCCGGGCAGGTCCAGTATGATGTGTGCCCGGTCCTTCGCGTGACGGATCCTGACTTTGCCGCCATCCGCTCGCTGGGTTACCGGGTCTTCCGCCCGGCGGAGGGAAACGTTTTCGTGCTGGTCGAGCTGCGGCACCTACGACTCCACTGCTTTGCCCAATTCTACAACCAGCAGCGGCCGGGCTGTCCGTCTCGCCTAGCGGATTACTTCTTGCAGATGAAGAATCCCATCACGGCGGTCGCGGCTGAACTGTATGCTGACGACATCAGCAACGGAAGCACGGATGTGCAGGGCGACGACTGGGAAGACCGGATCGACGATTTCGGAAAGCTGCCGGAAGACGACGAAACTCGGCAGTATTGGGTTCACGTGGCAAGGGTGCTGCTGGACGTATTGCCACTTGGGCTGTCGACGGCGCTGGCCACGCGGGTATTGGTGTCGGAGCAAGGAATTGTGCTCGGGGAAACTGTGGTAGGGCGTTTGCAGAGTGTTCTCGCCAGGACGATCGCGCCCGAACTGGAGGACCTCGCAGCCCCGGAGAACTTCGTACGGCTTGCCGGCATTCGGGGGGGGTCGCTGTCGGATGCCTTCCATCGGTTGCTGTCCACGGAGGCCGCAGGAACGGCGGATGCCGCTGCCCGGAACGCCATCTTACATGCAGCCGGACAGCGGGCGAATCGGCAGTCGCCCGACAATTCCTCGCTGGACCGAGATGCCGTGGAAGCGGTGCTCACGAATGCCGCCAGGACCGCCGCAGGCCGCTTGGTGGGCCCCGGGCACGACATGCAGGTTTGGCGGGAGGGTGTGCGGCTGCTGGCCGACGAGGTGGTTAAGGCAGTGACGTACGCATTCGTGCGGGGTGGACTCGCTGTGATCGCCGTCGAGAACAATCAGCTCACGTTGCAAGTGCCAGAATATAGTGCGAGCGAGGAGCGACTCGCCACGATCGAACGATTTGCTATTGCTGCCCAGCGGGGGGCGTTGGGCAATCTGGCGGCGCCGGTCCGGGTGCGACGCGTCCGAGCGTGGTAAAAGCTGCAACCCCCACGACTTCCCCGGCTGAAAGCCGGCTTGACTTGATTCGCGGATGATGCAATAATAACCGAAGCTGCGAGACGCTGCGGGCACTTTTCCCGCGCTTTTGCCATCGGCCGGGCCTCGCAGCAGCGTCCTTCATCATAACGGCCTGATCTACAGCGCGGGGCCCCCGTTGGTGGCTTTCGCGTCTCTCCCCTTGGGTTCTCTGCCCTGGGTTCGCCTCGCTCTCGCCTTCCGGCTGGTTCTCCGCGCGCTTTCTTCAACAGAGGTGTGCGAAATGCAGCGAAAACTTGCACGAGACGACCGGCTCACGATCGCCGAAGTCGCTAGGCATTTAGACGTCCATGTATCGACCGTCTGGCGATGGGCGTCGCCGCGAGGCGTCGGCGGTACGCGGCTCCGGACAATCAAAATCGGGGGCCGGAAACTTGTTCTCCGCGAAGATCTGGAATCGTTTTTGGCCGAGCTAAATGCCGACAGCAATCCGCCCAAGGAAACTGAGCCGTCGCCCGCTCGCCAGCGTGAAATCGCCGCGGCGGAAGCACGCTTGCAAGCGGCGGGCATCTTATAGCACGAAGCACGAAAAAAGCGCGACGCCGGGCGGACAAATCCAGGCGTCGCGCTTGAAAGGACCTCACTATGTCAATTCTACCAAATCGGCCGGGCGACGACAACCAGAAGGGCCAATCTCCGCCCAATGATCGGGGCAACCCCGGCCCGTTTGACACGCTGCAAGATCTGCCGGCTGGGGCGCAGCCGTTGATCTTCGAAGTAAACGGCACGCGGTTCGAGATCGATACGTCGCTGCTCGAAACACCTGCGACCGCCGAGCGGTTGCGGGCGGTCCTGCAGGCTATCGACGAGGGGGGAGTGGTTGATTTCTCGAACCTTCTGAAGTGGAGTCACGAGGCACGCTGGCCAGCGCTCAACCTGGCTGCTATGTGCAACTGGAACTGGACATTCCGCGACACAGCGGGCGGCGAGCATGCGCTGTTATTGGACGCCATCTTAACCTCGATGGTTGGCGCTGATGACGTTACGGGCTGTGAACGCGGGGTTCGCGCAGCCGCGGAAGTTGCCGGCCTGGTAAACCCCGATGCACTGCGACCTGCATGCAACCGCGTGCTGGATCGGCTGCGACAACTCGGGGTAAAGGGCTATCGAATAAGTCACATCCTCAAGCTGGCCGAGGCGGCCGCCAAGGCGGCTTCCGGCACCGTCGCCGTGAACGAAGAGTCGGCTTCGGTCCTCGTCCGAGAAGTGCTCCCCGACGCGACGGTCGGCGAAGATGTTGTTGTGCCGTCTGGGTGGGTGTTGTCGCGGGCGGGCGTCTCGCGGGCGGGCGAAGACGGACCCGCAGAAACAGCGATCCCCTCGCCGGTCGTTATCGTCGGTCGGCACGTCGAGCAGGTCTCAGGCGAGATGTTCCTAACGGTGGCTTGGCTGCGAGATGCAAGATGGACGAGCCACACGGTCTCGCGAGGCAAGTTAGCCGACTCCCGCGGCGTCCTTGAGCTTGCGAATCGTGGGGCACCGGTTAATTCAAATAACGCGCGCGAAGTAGTCGCATACCTCGCCGATTTCGAAGTGGCAAACGAGGCGGTCCTTCTCCCGACCAAGCTGTCTCGACAACTCGGCTGGCAGGGCGATGAGGCTGCCAGCAGTTTTTTATGGGGTCGCACTCTTTTGGCCGCGGATGGCGTTGAAGATGAAGCCGGGGCCGAGCCCAGGACCCTCGTTTTCCGCGGTGCCGACGACGGCGACGATCAGCGAGCTGCCGCATTCCATTCACATGGCACGCCCGAGGGCTGGGCTGATGCCATCGAACCCGCTGGGGCGTTCGACCGCGCGCGGCTGGCCGTCTATTCTGCCCTTGCCACCGTGCTCCTACGGATCGTCTCGGCCCCAAACTTTATCGTCAGCTTTGCGGGGGCAACCTCGCAAGGAAAGACAATCACTCTACGGGTCGCGGCCAGCATTTGGGGCAGTCCGGATGACCAGGGCGGGGCCTCCGTGCTTGCGACGTGGGATGCCACACGTGTATGGACTGAACGGGCCGCTGCCGTCGGCACCGATCTGCCGCTGATACTGGACGACACAAAGCGCGCCCGGCGGCGAGAGGACACCGCCCAAGTCACGTATGACGTTGCCGCGGGACAAGGGCGAAACCGCGGCTCTATCGAAGGCATGCGATCCTCGATGTCATTTCGGACCGTGATGCTGTCCTCGGGCGAGGAATCGCTGATGTCATATACTCAGGATGGTGGAACCCGTGCTCGCGTTCTCGAGTTGTGGGGCTCGCCGTTCGGTGCGACGGATGCCGCGACCGCCCAGCTTGTCAACGGCGTCAACGAAGGGCTGCTCGACAACTATGGGCACGCGGGCCCGGCATTTGTTCGGTTCCTGCTAGCGCACCGAAATAGGTGGCCAGCTTGGCGGGAGCACTTCCGCCGGCTCCGACGCCGCTACGAACGCAGAGCGGGCAACAATTCTGTCGCTGCTCGCATAGCATCGCACCTCGCGGTGATCCGAATTACCGCTGTGCTGGCCCACCGAGCTGGTCTGCTGCCCTGGGGGTATCGCGACGTGACCCGGCTGCTCTGGACGGAGTTGACGGCTGAAACACCCGAGGCGGATCGCGCGGCAGCTGCGTTGCGGCACGTGATGAGCTGGGCGTCCGGACATGTCGAGGAGTTCTATTGGCCCGAACGACACGGCTTCGGGAACGACGGCCCAGCCCACGTTCGCGACATCGCGGGACGGTGGAACCTCGATTCTCGGACGGTCGAACCGGGTGATCGATACGTCGGTTTTCTGCCACACAAACTAGATGCTGTCCTCGCCGAAGGTGGCTTCCAAGCGGATGCAATCGTTCGCCAATGGGCTGATCGCGGTTGGTTGCTGACCAGCCCCGGCCGCGGCCGCCGTTACCGGGCGAGGCTGGGGACCGCTGGGGCGACAGATCTGGTTGCGATTTCTGCGGCCGCGATCGAGGAGGTCTGTGGGCCACTGGAATCGCCCGGGCGGTCGCGGCTGTCGCCGCTGGAGGGCCAGGCGGTAGCTGCGGCAAGGCGGCCGAGGTTCCAGCCCTGGAACGGAAATGGAACAGGGACTGGAACACCATAAACCACACACTGCAAAGGACTTAGTGCCCGTATAGATAGATATGTTCCAATTGTTCCAAGTAAATAGATATAGGGCTATATAGCGTGGAGCTTTTTCAGCAGGACGAGATGGGATTCCCTTCTCCTTCCAGATATAGCCTCCCCGCGCCTGACCCCTTGGAACATTGGAACAAACGACGCAACCCACAGCCAAATAACCACTTGCGTGTTCCAGTCACCATGGGAACACACGCCCCACGTTCCAGGAACCACCCCGGAGAAATGCCATGCCTTTGAATCCAGCCTTGTACGAAATGCTCCAGCAGAAGTTCGTTGACGTGCGCGTAACCAATGCGGGCGAACGCCGCGTGGTGGACTACAGCCCCGACCCCAGCCGTCCCGGCCGGTTACGGACCACGGTCCGGCAGCGAGGTGAGCAGTACGGGATAAACTGCCCCTGCTGCAACGACAGCCGACATCGCTGCTACGTTAGCTACCAATATGGCGAACGGGATCCGAAGACCGGCAGCCCGAATCACCACCTTTGGTACTGCCACAATGAGCAATGCCATCGCGATCCGAGCAATCGCGCTCGCATGCAGGCGATGCTCACCCCCTCGCTAGCCGGCCAGGCCCTCGCCGCGAGGAAGCGAGCCGCCGTCGCACCAGCACCGACGACCACGACCTCGACACCCCAACCCATTGCCGCCCCAGAGGGACTAACGCCGGTCGACCAGCTGCCGGCTGATCATCCCGCCGCACAATACCTCTCCCAGCGTGGCTTCGACCTCGGCGAGCTGTGCCGAGTGTGGGGCGTGTGTTGGGTACACGCGTGCAACAACACGCGCCCGAACGCCACCGGCCGCATCGCCTTCCCGATTTTCCGACCGGAGCCGCTGTTCTCGACCGCAGTGGATGCAGAAACGGTTTTGGTGGGCTGGCAGGCCAGGATCGTCCCCGGCATCCGGCCGGCGGCAGCACCGGATGCAAAGTACCTCTCCGCCGCAGGCATGCAGAAATCTTCCCTGCTGTATGGACTGCCCCAGGCTAAACAATCCACCGGCCCCGTCGTGATCGTCGAAGGCCCGACCGACGTCTGGCGATACGGACCCGGCGCCGTCGCCCTGCTCGGCAAGGACCTTTCCACAACGCAGCGGGCGCTGCTGCTGCACCATTTCGCCAGCCGGCATATCGTCGTCATGCTCGACGCCGATGCCCAAGAAGCGGCCGTCAAGATTCAACGTGACCTCCAGACCGCCCGAGGTGGTGACAGCGTCGTTATCGCCCGGCTGCCGGAGGGCCGCGACCCGGCCGACCTGCCGCGCGCTGAGATTCAGCACATCGTCACCAACGTTCAGAACCAACCCAAACAGGAGGCTAGTAATGCCTTGTAATGACCCCACGACCCAACCGCCGAACGGGCAAATCGCTGTCGTTTACGACCGCTTCCCGGTTGTCGACGCGGCGGACATCGCCGGCGGCAAAGGGACGATCCGCGGCGCGGCTCTGGCCATTCGAGATAACCCCGGAATTTACCTCCCGGCAGACCAGCTTGGCCGGCTCGTCGAGATCGACGGCCTGCCTCGCTTGTACCCGGACGGGCTGCTCGCCCGCACTGTCGAAAAGCGATACGGGTTGCCCACGGGGGACCAATTCGACTGCCTACAGACGTTAGCGAGACTGCCCGCGGGGTCCACCGGCTGCGAGGATAGTTACTTCGGCCCGCACGCTACGGTCGCGAGGGCAGAACGGTGCCTTCAGGAATACGACATCCACGTTCGCGTCGCCGCTCAGCAAGATTTGCTGGATGTATACCGTGGCATTGAACTACCCATAATCTCAGTGGCCGCCGAGATGATCAGCGACGGACTACTACTGGACGTGGAAGGTTTGGAAGCGTTCCGTGCCACACGGCAGGCGGCCGTCGACCGAGCGACGGCCGAGATACGGCAAGCGTCGCCGCGGCCGGTCAATCCTGAATTCAACCTTGATGTGGAATCGCTGCTCTTCGGAGACCTCGGCCTGCCGATTATGCGCCGAACCCGAAAAGGGCGTGCCTCGACGGGCGACAGGACGCTGGCCGGCCTGGCTCACCAGCATCCCGTTATCCCGCCGCTGGCTGAACATCGCAAAGCGAACCGCCTCCTACAGCGAGCTGGCGAATTGCTCGAGGCCGTCCATCCGGCCACCTGTCGAGTGCACACCCGCTTGGACCCCCTTGGTGCCACAACCGGCCGCTTCACAAGCAAGAAGCCGTGTTTACAGAATCTTCCTCGACAGGTACTGCCGTTCGTCATTGCCCCGGAGGGAACGGTGCTGATGGAGGCGGATTTTGGGCAGATGGAAATGCGTGTTCTGGCGATGGTATCCCAGGAGCCGAGGTTGCTCGAAGCATTCGAAGCGGGCGACGTCGACCTGCATCGGGCAGCAGCAGCGGCGGCGTTGAATTTAGACCCGGAGGCTGTCACTGAGCAGCAACGTAAAATCGGCAAGACCATGAATTTTGCAATCGCATACGGGCAGACGGCAATCGGCCTCAGCGAGTCATTGGGCGTGCCCGTGACCGAAGCTCAGGAGCTGATCGACTCGTACTTTACCTCATACCCGGCAGTTCGCAGATGGATCGGTCGAACGCACGCGTGGATGCACAACCGCTGGTCCGTACGGACGATGTATGGCCGGCAGTGGATTCTACCGCACGACTATGATCCCTCCACACCGCTTTATCAGCGCATGCAGCGACAGGCGGTCAACGCAGCGATCCAAGGCACGGCGGCAGACATCATGAAGCTGGCGCTGGCTCGCCTTCACGCCGCACTGCCGGCCGACGTCCGGATGGTGCTGACGGTGCATGACTCGGTGTTACTCGAGGTGCCCATCGACTGCGTCGACGAGGTCGGTCAGCACGTGCGTGCAATCATGGAAACCCCGCCGCCTGGATTCACCGTTCCGCTCCGCGTCGAGGTGTCGACCGGCCGCACTTGGGCGGAGTGCAAGACCCACACGACCCCCGCCGAAAACGACGGGGAGCAGGCTGCACAAGACCACATGTCGCTCGAAGCGGCCAGCCACTGAGAGATGATAGACAACACGGCAAGGACGCCGACAACCACCAACAAGAGGATGAACAGCTATGGCGAAACGGAAGCCCAATGAGTTCAGTGAGTATCGCTACGGCCCTCGCAGTATCCTCCGGCGGGGCGACCGGTTCCGCGTGGCGGGTGGGCCAATCTACACCACGAAGAGCGGCGAGAAACTGCCGATGTACGAGCGCGGTGTCTTCGTGTTCATCTGCTACTGCACGCAAGGGGCGAGCAAGTGGATCGAAGCCCGCCGAGCTGACAGCAGCATCTTCGTTCATTTGGGCGTTGGTGGACCTACCCGCAACCACGACGTGCCAAGCCTGCGTCGCCGACCCTATCGGATTACTCGAAAGATCACGCCCGGCCAACCGACTGGCCGGGGCCGGCAAGCACGTCGCGCCGCGGCGTTGCACGCTGCCAGTAAAGATACGCTTGCGTGAGCGCGGACCATCGTGGCCCGTTTGAATACGTTTTCAAAAGTCCGCCCTGGACCGTTCCCTCCCGCCGGCACTCGGCGGGGCGGTCCGGGGCAAAGCATGAAAGGTGTGTGTTATGAACGTCGTCAAAGAACGACCAAGTGAACCGGCCGTCCCCGCGCGGGTCGACCACCACAATCAATCCGCCGGCGATCCGGCTCTTTCGGCGCGTCGGGCCCTCCGGCAGCGAGGGGGCAACCGCGACGCCCGCGACCGGCAGGCCAAGGCCCTCGAGATCGTCCAACTGGATGGCCTACGCGAAACGTACGAAGAGCTTCGCCGCCGCTTCGGCGGGCTGACGAGGCGGACGGCCGAGGACTACTATGAAATCGGCCTGCTGGTGCGCGAGGCTTCGCAGAAGGCCGTCGAAAAGCACGTCTGCCACTCCACCGGAAATATTCTCTCCGCGTGGAACGACGCGTTAGGGCTGCGGCCTCGCACGCTCTACACATGTGCCGCCGTCGCCGAGGCCTACAGTCGGGAAGAGCTTCACGATCTGATTAGCCTGCCTGGCATTACGTGGGCCCACATCGACGCCCTCAAAGATTTGGGCGGTCAGGGTGAACGCACGCGCCTGGCGAAGATGGCGTCGGAGAACGGGTGGTCGTATCGCGAAGTGCTCGCAGAGATGGTCCCCGACCGTAGGCCGAAGCCCCGCGGGCCGGGCCGTTCGCCAAGTGTGCCAAAGAGCGTGAGGCAGGGTCTCGACCGTGTCGCGAAGGCGGCCCCCGCCTTCGTCCGCCAAGTTCGCGAATGCTGGTTCTGCGAGTCGTCTTTCGACTTGGTCGAAGAGCTCCACGCGATGTTGGTGGATGACATCTCGGGGGACACTGCCGAGAAGGTCACGGCAGCGCTCGACGCCTTCGAGAAACTCGGCGAGGCTGTTCCGGGGATCGTCTCGGGGCTGCGTCAGGCGAAGATGCACGTCGCCGATGTCCTGGAGCGTCGGGAAAAGGCGGCCCAGACCGAGGACGCGGAGGGCATCGATGATGCCCTGGATGACGACGAGGACGTGTCCGACGCCGAGCCCGAAGACGACGACTCGGAGGAGATCGCTTCCGACGACGACGGCGACGACAAGGCGCTCTTCGTCGGCGCTATCGGAAAGGAGGACATCGATGACTGACACGTTGGCAACCACCACGCCAACGGCCCCGACCGAGACTCGTCGCCATCGGCCGGATTGGCGGTGGCGGCGGGTGGTCGCGGCGGTCCGCCGTGGTGACCGAATCACCCGTGACTTCTCCGAAGTGGAAGCAAATGCTGTGCGATTGCTGCGTGCTCTCCAACGTGGCAAAACGGACCTCGCATGGAGGAACGCCGTCCGGCAACATACGGACGTCGCCCTGGCGATCGCCGCCTCGTTCCATCCGCGACGACGCGTCACACTTGAGCTGTGGGCGCTCGCCGGCCAGTCTGCCGACGCCACCGCCGGCAACATGGGGCCACCCCCGGCTGTCGTTCGGGCGTTTCGCGAGCTGTTCTTCGACGTGCCCAAGGACAAACACGACGACTTGCAGATGCCCAGTCCGAAATCCGGCGGACCGGGATCGCTCACCGCGGCCCTTGGCTACTTCGCCCACTACTTGGGCAAGGCTATCGTGCCACCGGCGGTGGACTATCTCAAGAACGCCGGCGAGGAACACGACCTGACGACCACCGCCGGACGCCAACGCGAGCGAATGAAGTTGATGATCACGGCCTGGCGATTGGCCCAGAACTCGGCCGACCGGGACGAGGCATACGAAATCTGCGTGCGGCTGCTATCCGCGCTTCTTCGCGATGTGGACCGCAATGCAACAGGGTCCCGAGACGAGGAACTGAGCGATATGCTGGCTGACAAAATGGATGTTGTCTGGCTCTGGCACAATGCCCTCCAGGGCATCGAGTCCGGTGGCGACCTCCCACATGCCGCCATGGCACCGGACGACGAAGCATTGAGCCGCGAACTGCCCGGCTCCTTGCAAGCTCTTGGAGCCCGTGTGGAGGCCCTGGAGGCCGCCGAAGCCAACGTCGGCCACGATGTCAGCCCCACCGTCCCACGCGGTGACACAGCTCACTCGGGCGGCCCACGGGCACACCCCGAGACGCTATACGACGTGAGCCTGCACGCGGTCCTCGAGGAGCGACACCTCCGCTCACCGACACATCAAACAATCACGCAGCAGACGGCGATGTCGATGCAAATCCGACCGCATCGGCGGCCCCACCCTCGCACGGACGCGACCGTGTCCCGTGCCGAGCAGCAGATTCTGCGGCTGATGACGATCCTGCAAAATCCCTCGGCCGACCTCGCCGACGGCGACCGCGAGCTGCGGCGGATGCGATTGCCGAAAGGGACAACGTCCTTTGCGAAGATCGCCTGGAACCATCTCCGCACGGCGTTTCGCGACGTTCTGCATTTCCGGACGCTTGCCCGGCAGAACTTTGGAACGCCCGCTGCGGGTGCTCAGTGGAACGATACCCTGAACAAGCTGGAGCGCCGGTTTGAGAACGCGGCCGGGTTTTTCCTGCAGGTGTTCAACGGCTCCTCATGACACGATGAAGAATACGCCAGCTGTGTCCGGTGTCCAGCGGCCGTGAAGCTGGCGGCTGCCCGTCTGGTCGGAGGAAAAGACAGCGCATGCTCCACCCGGCGCAGCGGGCCGGCACGTGGCAGAATTCACGTGGAATTGGATCCACACTGTCTGATAAAATGTGAAGATAAGAAGCCCCCAGTGATTGCGAGACAAGCAATGGAAAGACCTGAATTACTCACCCTGCCGGCGGATTCACAACGATCCCCGGTCCCTCAGCAGCCCGTGGCGCCCGGGAATGCCGAGCAGCCAAGCAAGCCCGTTACGTCGCAGCCGAAGCGGGAAACGCCTGCACCCGGCAACAGCGAAAAGCCGCCGCCGCAAGTCACCGAGGAGCAGGTCGAGGAAGCGCACGCCCAGAACCTGAAGCAAAAAGCTGCTGGGGCTCATCTGTATGCGTCGGTGAGCGATAGTCTGGGCAGCAGTACGCCGCCAAATGCGTACCTCAAACACATGCAAAACACGCTGCGCGAGGCCGGCGCCCCGCGGGATCCGGTGGAGCGGATGTTGATCGAGCAAATAACTTTGGCGCATCATAACATCGGGCGACTGCATTCATCCGCGGCGGCGGCCAAGACGGTGGACGAGGCCAAGGTTTACAACGCGGCAGCGGCCAAGCTGCTCGGCGAATTCCGCCGGACGGCCTTGGCGTTGAAGCAATACCGCGAGCCCACTCCT
>Ga0180435_10001291_pt1 | contig 26316 bp, 20 predicted proteins | sample SS_ome_3_FD_132467 | JGI IMG/M metagenome (GOLD analysis project Ga0180435, IMG submission 132467) | Hypersaline lake sediment archaeal communities from the Salton Sea, California, USA - SS_3_S_1 metaG | ecosystem: Environmental > Aquatic > Non-marine Saline and Alkaline > Hypersaline >... | reverse complement strand
TTCTGGTGGTCACCGACTGGCACTTCAGGTTGAAGGTCTGCTGGGTAGCCGCGAGGTTGTAGTGAAATCGGTTGGTCCTCAGATCAGCAAGGTGCGCGGTATTTCCGGGGCTACCATCCTGGGGGATGGTCGTGTCGTTCTGATCCTTGATATCCCAACCCTGGTTCGTATGAGTACCGGTATCAAGCTGGTTTACTCTGCACCGAGGGAAGAGGAAGAAGTTGCCGAAGAGATTATATTGCCCAAGGTTATGGTGGTGGATGATTCGATCACCATCCGCAAGGTCACCTCGCGTATGCTGGAGCGAAATAACTTCCAGGTCATGACAGCAAAAGACGGTGTTGATGCGGTTTCAACATTGCAGGACGAGATCCCGGATCTGATGCTTCTGGATATCGAGATGCCGCGCATGGATGGTTACGAACTCGCTACCTATATTCGTAATGACAGTCGTCTTCAGGGCATCCCAATCATTATGATTACTTCCCGTACCGGTGAGAAACACAGGCAGCGTGCCATGGATATTGGTGTGAACCAGTATCTGGGTAAGCCTTACCAGGAATCTGAGCTGCTTGAGGAAATTAACAAACTGCTGGAGCAGGAAAAGGCCGGCAAGGCAGTTTAGGCCCGGCGTGACAGGAACAAGAAAGACACATGGCAGCAACTCAACCCGAAATTAACAGCCTGATTATTCCCCTGGCGGGTCAGAAAATGGTCGTGCCTCAGAGCGGTCTTGCCGAAGTGATTTCCAGGGAGGAGACCAAGCCACTGGAAGGTGGTGCACACTGGCTGCGTGGAACGATTAACTGGCGTGGCCAGCAAATCCCCGTAATTTCTCTGGAGCAGTTGTGTGGACGTGATGCTGCACAGGTCAGCAAAGATAGTCGCTTTATAGTGCTCTATGCAGTTGAGAGGCTTCCTGGCCTGAATTATTTTGCCGTTGAAGTGAGTGGTATCCCGCATCCCTTGCGCCTGCATGATGGTAATCTACTCAAGGGTGGGTCTCAGGACTCGGCCTGTATGGCCGTTGCCATGAACGTGCTGGCCGAGGGGGAGGAAGCCGTTATGCTGAATGCTCCCTATATCGAACAGCAGATTAGTGAACAACTGCAGCGACTGTAGCGCTTAATTTCCGAGATCACCCCAAAGCGTTTGGACTATCGTGATGGCGGCACTGCTTGCTGTCTCGGTCCGGAGTATTCTTGGTCCCATTTTCACCCCGGTAAAACCTGCAGCTATTGCCTGGCTGATTTCGTCTTCACTTAACCCGCCTTCCGGGCCGACCAGGATGTGCACCTCGTCGTCGGGACGTTTAACTTCATGAAAACTGTTTTTGGCCAGTGGGTCGAGCACCAGTTTCATTGCCGAAGCAGGAGCAGCATTCAGGTATTCATTCAGGGGGCAGGAATTTTTCAGTGCGGGCAGGATGGTTCGGCCTGATTGTTCTGCGGCGTTCTGGATGATGCCCTGCCAGTGGGACTGCTTCTTTTCGATAATGGATGCCTTGAGTGGAGTGTTACCGCGCTCAGTCTGTACCGGGTAGATGTCAGTGATACCCAGTTCAACGGCCTTTTGCAGGCTGTAGTCCATGCGTTGTGTCTTAGCGATGCCCTGAGCCAGAACAATACGAAGGTTCGATTCTCGGTTGGTATCAAGGTATTCCGTAATGCGTACTGACATGCGGCCTTTATAGGCCTCTAAAATGCGGGCTTTGTATTCGCCGCCCTGGCCATTGAACAGGATAATCTCCTGCCCCTGCTTCAGGCGCAGAACCGTGGCCAGATGTCGCGCATTGTCCTTATCCAGGGCTGTCTCCTCACCAACAGTCAGACTGCCATTATGAAAGACACGGTTCAGTCGCATGGGTCAGGGCATCAGTGAAAGATTTTTACAGATTGATGCGGTGGTTCTGGACTGGTTCATGGTGTAGAAATGCAACCCGGGGACGCCGCCCTCCAGAAGTTTATCGCACAGGCTGGTGACAACATCGAGGCCAAAGCTTCGTATAGAGTCCAGGTCATCACCATAAGACTCAAGACGCTTACGGATCCAGCGTGGAATCTCAGCACCACAGGCATCAGAGAAGCGCGCAAGTTGAACATAGTTATTTATGGGCATGATGCCTGGGATGATGGGCAGTTCAAGACCCATATCGTTACAGCTGTCGACGAAGCTGAAATAGGCGTCAGGATTAAAGAAATACTGCGTAATGGCCGAGTCTGCGCCTGCTTCTACCTTGCGTTTAAAGTTCTGCAGATCTGTGCGGGCTGAAGCCGCCTGCGGGTGGAACTCGGGATAGGCTGCGACTTCCAGGTGGAAGTAATCGCCGGTTTCTTCACGAATAAAGCTAACCAGTTCATTGGCATAACTGAAATCGCCATGGTCGCGCATTCCTGAAGGAATATCCCCGCGCAGGGCAACCAGGCGAGATATGCCATTGTCTTTATAGAAATTAATCAGCTTGGAAATACTTTCACGTGATGCACCTATACAGGACAGGTGCGGGGCACAGTCCATGTCGTTGTTAGCCTTCAGGCGCATCACGGTCTCGATCGTGCGGTCCTGGGTGGTGCCACCGGCACCAAAGGTAACAGAGCAGAACTCGGGATTTAAAGGTGCCAGTTCATTCTGGACCGTAAGTAGCTTTTCCAGTCCTTCCTCGGTCTTGGTGGGGAAAAACTCGAAGCTTAGCGTAAGGTCTTCTTTTCTCATGATCTTAGGGTGCCCCGGCACAAGGCCGGGGCTATGCTCCGGGTCGGATTAGTAACGGTATTGGTCAGGCTTGTAAGGGCCTTCAACCGGTACGTTGATGTAGTCGGCCTGTTCCTGGGTCAGGGTGGTCAGGTTTACGCCGATCTTGCCAAGGTGCAGTCTGGCAACCTTCTCATCCAGGTGTTTGGGCAATACATAGACCTGGTTTTGGTATTCTTCGCCCCTGGTAAAGAACTCGATCTGTGCCATGACCTGGTTGGTGAAAGAGGCAGACATGACGAAGCTGGGGTGACCGGTAGCGCAGCCGAGGTTTACCAGGCGCCCCTTGGCCAGAACAATGATGCGTTTGCCGTCAGGGAAGATGACATGGTCAACCTGAGGCTTGATCTCTTCCCACTGGTACTTCTCCAGCGAGGCAATATTGATCTCAGAGTCAAAGTGACCGATGTTGCAGACGATGGCTTCATTTTTCATGGCAGCCATGTGGTCGTGGTCAATAACGTTAATGTTACCGGTGGTGGTGACGAAGATGTCGCCCTGACCCGCAATGTCATCCATTTCTACCACACGGTAGCCTTCCATCGACGCCTGAAGGGCGCAGATTGGATCGATTTCGGTTACCCATACGGTGGCACCCATGCCGCGGAATGCCTGGGCGCAGCCCTTGCCAACATCGCCATAACCAAGAACAACGCAGATCTTTCCAGCGATCATGACGTCGGTTGCGCGCTTGATGCCGTCAAGCAGTGATTCGCGGCAGCCGTACAGGTTATCGAATTTGCTTTTGGTAACAGAGTCATTGACGTTCATGGCAGGGAACAGCAGCTCACCGCTTTCCTGCATCTGGTACAGGCGATGTACACCGGTGGTGGTTTCTTCGGTAACTCCCTTGACGTTTTCGGCCATACGCTGCCATTTGCTGCCGTCCTTGGACAGGTTGCGGCGCAGTACATCAAGAATGGCAACCCATTCCTCGTTATCGCCAGGCTTTGCATCGGGTACAGCACCGGCCTTCTCGAATTCAACGCCCTTGTGCAGCAGCAGTGTTGCATCGCCGCCATCGTCAAGAATCATGTTGGGCTCGCCACCATCAGGCCAGGTCATCATCTGCTCGGTGCACCACCAGTATTCCTCGATGGTTTCACCCTTCCAGGCGAAGACTGGAATACCATCAGCGGCAATGGCAGCAGCGGCATGATCCTGGGTAGAGAAGATATTGCAGGAGGCCCAGCGTACTTCGGCGCCCAGGGCAACCAGGGTCTCGATCAGTACGGCAGTCTGGATGGTCATGTGCAGGCTGCCTGAAATGCGGGCCCCAGCCAGGGGTTTCGAGTCGCCGTATTCCTCACGTAGGGCCATCAGGCCGGGCATTTCTGTTTCCGCAATGGCAATCTCTTTACGGCCCCATTCAGCCAGGGAGATATCGGCAACTTTATAATCGGTAAATTCAGAGGGAGCTGCGCTCATGCTTCATTCTCCTTAATTAAAAGATGAATGAGCGCCGTTTTGTAATGCTAACTGTCTTGCCTGAGCCTGACGGAATACCGCTGCAGCGCTCCTCAGGTAGAGCAGTTATGGGTGTGAACTATAGCGGATGCTGAATTTTTTTCCAGCCTCCGTTGATTTTTACAGACCCGCAGCATCCCTCAGAAGTTCAGCCTTATCAGTCGCTTCCCAGGTGAACTCAGGCTCTTCTCTACCGAAGTGGCCATAGGCGGCCGTCTTGCGGTAGATCGGGCGAACCAGGTCCAGCATCTTGACGATGCCATAGGGACGCAGGTCGAAATGTTCACGAACCAGTTTGATGATCAGGTCATCATCAACATGGTTGGTGCCAAAAGTGTTGATGCTGATGGAAGTGGGCTCAGCGACGCCAATGGCATAGGAGACCTGGATCTCGCATTTATCAGCAAGGCCGGCGGCGACGATATTCTTGGCCACGTAGCGCCCAGCATAAGCCGCTGAACGGTCAACCTTGGATGGGTCCTTGCCGGAGAAGGCGCCGCCACCATGGTGGGCAGCCCCTCCATAGGTATCTACGATGATCTTGCGTCCGGTCAGGCCGCAGTCACCGAGGGGGCCTCCAATAATGAACTGGCCAGTTGGATTGATGTGGAACTGGGTATCCCTGTGTAACCAGTTTTCAGGCAGAACCGGTTTGATGATGTTTTCCATCACGGCTTCATGCAGGTGCTGCTGGTCAATATCCGGATCATGCTGTGTAGACAGAACAACAGCGTCGATACCAGCTATCTGATTGTCTTCATAGCGGAAGGTGATCTGGCTCTTGGCATCGGGGCGTAACCAGGGCAATACATGTGTCTTACGCATCTCCGCCTGGCGCTCTACCAGCCTGTGGGCGTAGGTGATCGCTGCAGGCATCAGGACATCGGTTTCGTTGGTGGCAAAACCGAACATCAGGCCCTGATCGCCCGCGCCCTGATTTTCTTCGCTATCGCGGTCTACACCCCTGGCGATGTCTACAGACTGTTTACCGATGGCATTGAGGACGGCACAGGTGTTGCCATCAAAGCCGACTTCAGAGCTGTCATAGCCGATATCGGTAATGACATTACGCACGATTTCTTCCAGGTCGACCCAGGCCGAGGTCGTGATCTCGCCAGCAACAATAGCAACACCGGTCTTAACCATGGTTTCGCAGGCAACACGGGCGTGTTTGTCTTGCTCCAGGATGGCATCAAGAACGGCATCGGAAACCTGGTCGGCCATTTTGTCTGGATGGCCTTCAGATACGGATTCGGAGGTGAAAAGGTAGGAGTTGTTCATTTAAGTGTTGCCCAGAGCTGGTCAAAAGTGGGTGATATTACCCAAGTTCAGGGCCGCGAACCAGTTTATGTCCGCAAATTCCGAGAATTCAGGTCGGATTAGGTTGCAGCAGTAAGGAATATTAGAGGTTGCTTCTCTAGGCGTCTGTTTTGAAAGGCTAAAGTGTGATTTATCAAAGGCCGGGTTGCTCCCAGGAGTATAATTATTAGTTGTCCGCTGTTTGGTCTGAGGCATGTTTTTAGTCCTTTGGTATTGCGACTGTTAGGCCATTCAGGGAGAATATCGGCCCTCAATGCGCCCTGCTAATGGGGGGGTGAGGGGTTTTTGTCGCCGGAAAATGCGGCCTTGGCCCTAAGCCAATACGGTTCCTGTGAGATATTCCGGCAGGTGAGGGGCGCTAAAGACACTAACTTTTCAGAGGAGTAAATCTATGCCGTCGCGCAGAGATCTTGCGAATGCCATCCGTGCTCTGAGTATGGACGCTGTCCAGAAGGCTAACTCAGGCCACCCCGGCGCACCCATGGGTATGGCGGATATTGCCGAAGTTCTGTGGAACAGCCACATGAAATTCAATCCTACCAATGCCAAGTGGGCAGACCGTGACCGTTTTGTTCTTTCAAACGGCCATGGCTCAATGCTGATTTACTCTCTGCTGCACCTGAGCGGTTTTGACTTGTCTATGGAAGACATCAAGCAGTTCCGTCAGTTGCACTCCAAGACCGCAGGTCACCCTGAATATGGTTATGCCGATGGTATCGAGACCACTACCGGGCCCCTGGGTCAGGGTATTACCAATGCGGTAGGTATGGCTATTGCCGAACGTACTCTCGCGGCACAGTTCAACAAGCCTGGCCACGACATTGTTGATCACTTTACCTATGTCTTCATGGGTGATGGCTGTCTGATGGAAGGCCTGTCACACGAAGCAGGCGCTATGGCCGGTACCCTGGGCCTGGGCAAGCTGATTGCCTTCTGGGATGACAATGACATCTCTATTGATGGCCATATCGGCGAGTGGATGGAGCGCGATGTTGCAGGTCGTTTCGAGTCTTACGACTGGCACGTTATTCGTGATGTTGATGGTCACGATGCCGATGCCATCAATGCTGCTATCGAAGCTGCTAAGGCAGAGACCTCCAAACCTACCCTGATCTGTACCCGCACCATCATTGGTTTCGGTTCTCCCAATAAGTGTGGTGGTCATGATTGTCATGGTGCACCACTGGGGGACGAGGAGATCGCGCTGGCTCGTAAAGAACTGAACTGGCCACATGGGCCATTTGAAATTCCTGCTGATATTTATGCTGGCTGGGATCATAAAGAGCAGGGTGCTGCTGATGAGGCTGCTTGGAACGCTAAGTTCGATGCTTATGCCGCTGAATATCCGGAAGAGGCTGCTGAATTCAAGCGCCGCATGGCAAACGAACTGCCTGCTAATTTCGAAGCAGAAATGGACAAGTTCATTGCCAAGACACAGGAAGAAATGCCTAACATCGCTTCTCGTAAGGCATCTCAGAACGCCATCGAAGCCATGGGCCCACTGCTGCCTGAAATGTTCGGTGGCTCTGCTGACCTGACTGGCTCCAACCTGACTAACTGGTCAGGCTCGGTGAAAGTTACCCATGACAATGCCGATGGCAACTACATCTCATGGGGTGTGCGTGAGTTCGGTATGGCGCACATGGTTAACGGCATAGTCCTGCATGGCGGTTTCCGTCCATACAGCGCAACCTTCTTTATGTTTATGGAATTCATGCGTAATGCCCTGCGTATGTCTGCCCTGATGAAGATTGGTTCTATCTATGTTTATACCCATGACTCTATCGGTCTGGGTGAAGATGGCCCTACGCATCAGCCTGTTGAACAGCTGGCAACCATGCGTGTTATTCCTAACTTCCAGACCTGGCGTGGTTGTGATGCGATCGAGTCAGCCGTTTCCTGGAAGATGGCCATGTTGCGCACTGACGCACCGACTGCCCTGGTATTCTCTCGCCAGGGTCTCAAGCCCATGGAGCGTACTCCCGAGCAGGTTAAGAACATCGAGAAGGGCGGTTACGTGATTCGTGACTGCAACTGCGAAGGCGAATGCAATGCCGACGTTATCCTGATCGCGACCGGCTCTGAGGTTTCTCTGGCTGTGGATGCTGCTGAGGCGCTTGAATCAACTGGCAAAAAAGTGCGCGTTGTTTCCATGCCCTGTCCTGAAGCCTTTGATGCCCAGGATCAGGCCTACAGGGACTCTGTCCTGCTGCCAGGTGTTAAGCGCGTAGCTATTGAAGCTGGTGTGGACCAGTCCTGGTACAAGTATGTAGGTCTCGACGGTGCTGTTGTTGCCATGTCTACCTTCGGGGAGTCAGCGCCTGCTGGCGACCTGTTCAAGGAATTCGGCTTCACTGTTGAGAACGTCGTAGCGACCGTGAACAAGGTGATCGGTTAATTAAAGAATTCGAATCAATCTCATTGTTTAGGAGATTTACATTATGACTATTAAAGTCGGTATTAACGGTTTCGGCCGCATTGGCCGTATGGCTTTCCGTGCAATTGCCAAGGATTTTCCTGGTATTGAAGTAGTTGGTATCAACGACCTGCTGGACGCTGATTACCTTGCGTACATGCTGAAGTACGATTCTGTTCACGGTCGTTTCGACGGTGACGTAGCTGTTGATGGCAACAACCTGGTTGTTAACGGCAAGACCATCCGTCTGACTGCCGAGCGTGATCCTGCCAACCTGGCATGGTCTGATATCGGTGCAGACCTGGTTCTGGAATGTACTGGTTTCTTCCTGACCGATGAAACCTGTCAGAAGCACGTTGAAGCTGGTGCGAAGAAAGTTGTTATGTCTGCCCCTTCTAAGGATGGCACGCCAATGTTTGTATACGGTGTTAACCACGACACCTATGCTGGCCAGAGCATCGTTTCTGCTGCTTCCTGTACCACCAACTGCCTGGCACCTATCGCCAAGGTTCTGAACGACAAGTGGGGCATTAAGCGTGGTCTGATGACTACCGTTCATGCTGCTACTGCTACCCAGAAAACTGTTGACGGTCCTTCTATGAAAGACTGGCGCGGTGGTCGCGGTATCCTGGAAAACATCATTCCTTCTTCTACCGGTGCTGCCAAGGCCGTAGGTGTTGTTCTGCCTGAGCTGAACGGCAAGCTGACTGGTATGGCTTTCCGTGTACCTACTTCTGATGTTTCTGTTGTCGACCTGACCTGTGAACTGGAAAAAGAAGCCAGCTACGATGATATCTGCGCTGCGATGAAAGAGGCTTCAGAAAGCGGTGACATGAGCAAGACTCTGGGTTACACCGACGAGAAAGTTGTTTCTACTGACTTCCGCGGCGTTGGCTTCTCTTCAATCTTTGATTCTGGAGCCGGTATTGCCCTGGATGGCACTTTCGTGAAGCTGGTTAGCTGGTACGACAACGAGTACGGCTACACCTGCAACATGCTGCGTTTTGTTGAGCACGTTGCTGCCAACTAAGTCGTAGTAGATATTCGCGGATCAATATCGCGATATCGTTCTGTTCGGAGGGGAGCATTAGCTCCCCTCTATTCAGAAAATTCAGCTAAGTATGCGCAGGCATTTTTATCTGAATTTTTTGCAGTTATGAGGAGATACTCATGTCCGTAATCAAGATGACCGATCTGGACCTGGCTGGTAAGCGCGTCCTGATCCGTGAAGATCTGAACGTTCCCATTAAAGACGGCAAGGTCAGCAGCGACAAGCGTATTCGCGCAAGTCTGCCTACCATTGAACATGCCATGAAGGCGGGTGCCAAGGTAATGCTGATGTCGCACCTGGGCCGCCCGACTGAAGGCGAGCCTGCGGATGAGTTTTCTCTGCAGCCAGTTGCAGACCACCTGGGTGGGCTGCTGGGTAAGGAAGTAAAACTGGTCAAGGATTACCTGGATAACGCACCTGAAATGAATGATGGTGATGTGGTTCTTCTGGAAAACGTGCGTTTCAACGCGGGCGAAAAGAAGAACGACGAAGCACTTTCTAAGCAATATGCTGCCCTCTGCGATGTTTATGTTATGGATGCGTTTGGTACGGCACACCGTGCACAGGCTTCAACACATGGTGCAGGCCAGTACGCACCTGTTGCCTGTGCGGGGCCGCTGCTAGCAGGCGAACTGGATGCCCTCGGAAAGGCCCTCGATAATCCGGCACGTCCCATGGTTGCTATCGTTGGCGGCTCCAAGGTTTCTACTAAGCTGACCGTTCTGGAGTCACTGTCCAAGGTCGTTGATGAACTGATCGTTGGCGGCGGTATCGCAAACACCTTCATCGCGGCTGCTGGCCACAATGTTGGTAAGTCTCTCTACGAAGAAGACCTGATTGATACCTGTAATAAGCTGACAGCTGCAGCCAAGGAACGTGGTGGAGATATTCCCGTTCCTACCGACGTGGTTTGCGGTAAGGAGTTCTCAGAAACTGCTGCGGCAGAGCTGAAGAACGTAGCTGATGTTGCAGATGACGACATGATCTTTGATATCGGTCCTGATTCAGCAGCTGAGCTGGCTGAGATTCTGAAGAAGGCGGGTACGATCGTATGGAATGGTCCGGTTGGCGTATTTGAGTTCGATCAGTTTGGTGAGGGCACCAAGGCGATTTCATTAGCTATCGCAGAGTCAGATGCATTCTCTATCGCTGGTGGTGGTGACACCCTGGCAGCAGTAGACAAGTACGATATCTCTGACAAGGTCTCTTACATCTCTACTGGTGGTGGCGCTTTCCTGGAATTCCTGGAAGGTAAGCAGCTGCCAGCCGTTGCGATGCTGGAAGATCGCGCCAAATCATAAAGTAATCAGTAAGGCCTGCACCATAGGGTGCGGGCCTTCTGTTATATAGAACAGGATTATTCGTGAGAAGAACCAAGATTCTTGCTACGTTAGGTCCGGCTACTGACAAGCCGGGCGCCATGGAAGCTATAGTCAGGGCAGGCGTTAATGTCGTGCGTATGAACTTTTCGCATGGCAGTGCAGAAGACCACATCCAGCGTGCAGAAGCGTTGCGTGAGGCAGCCGCCAAGGTTGGTCGTACTGTTGCTATCCTGGGTGATCTGCAGGGTCCTAAGATTCGTATCGATCGATTCAAAGATGGCAAGATTCAGCTGGCTGAAGGCGATACCTTTATCCTGGACGCAGATCTGGGTTATGAAGATGGTGACCAGGAGCGCGTTGGCCTGACCTACAAGGCTTTGCCTGGTGATTCCAGGCCTGGTGATGTGTTGCTGCTAGACGATGGCCGCCTGGTGCTCAAGGTTGAGCGTATCGAAGGTAACCAGATTTATACCGAGGTTGTTGTTGGCGGAACACTGTCGAATAACAAGGGTATTAACCGCCAGGGCGGTGGTTTATCTGCAGCGGCACTGACGGACAAAGACCGAGAAGATATTAAGACTGCAGCTAAAATCGGTGTTGATTACCTGGCGATCTCATTCCCTCGTAGCGCCGCCGATGTAAAGCTTGCCCGTGAACTGATGATCGAGGCGGGTGGTGATGCAGGTATTGTTTCAAAGATTGAGCGTGCAGAAGCCCTGGATGTCATTGATGAGATTATCCTGGCCTCCGATGCGATCATGATTGCTCGAGGTGATCTGGGTGTTGAAATCGGTGATGCTGAATTACCACGTGTTCAGAAGGCACTGATCAAGCAGGCGCGTACCCTGAACCGTGCAGTCATCACTGCAACGCAGATGATGGAATCGATGATCGAAAATCCGATTCCTACCCGTGCCGAAGTATTCGATGTAGCGAATGCAGTGCTGGATGGTACTGATGCAGTCATGCTCTCGGGTGAAACCGCAACGGGCAAATACCCGGACAAGGTTGTCGAGGCTATGGGGGGTATCTGTGAATCCGCGGAAATGCACCATCTGATGATGAAGTCGGATCACCGTATCAATACGAAGTTCGAGCGTATTGATGAGGCCATTGCGATGGCCACGATGTATACCGCTAACCATCTTGATGTCGCAGCGATCGGTGCCATGACGGAGTCGGGTTCGACAACGCTGTGGATGTCACGTATCAGTTCCGGTATTCCGATTTATGCACTCACGCCTCATGATGAGACCCTGCGAAGAGTGTCTTTATATCGTGGTGTATACCCGGTTAAGTTTAATATCAAGGAAATGACGTCTCATGCCCAGGCGAACGAAGAGGCTGCTGAAATGCTCAAGCAGCGCGGTGTCGTCAAGGATGGAGACCTGGCCATCTTTACCAAGGGTGACTTCTTCGGTAATGAAGGCGGAACAAATGCGATGAAAATCGTAGAGATTGGCAATCTGGTCGAGCCACCAGATTGGACGCGTTAATTTATTTTTTGAAAAACTAAGCAGGAGGTCCTTATGGCCCTTATTTCAATGAGACAGCTGCTGGATCATGCCGCCGAAAACGGTTATGGCATGCCGGCGTTCAACGTCAACAACATGGAACAGGTTCATGCCATCATGCAGGCTGCTGATGAAATGGACAGCCCTGTAATCATGCAGGGTTCTGCTGGTGCGCGATCATACGCGGGCGAGCCGTTCCTGCGTCACCTGATTACTGCCGCGATCGAGCAGTACCCACATATCCCCATCGTAATGCACCAGGACCACGGTTCTGAGCCTGCAGTATGTCTGCGCTCTATCCAGTCTGGCTTCTCATCAGTCATGATGGACGGTTCTCTGATGTCTGACATGAAAACTCCTTCTACCTACGAGTACAACGTAGAAGTGACTAAGACTGTTGTCGATATGGCTCATGCCGGCGGTGTTTCTGTTGAAGGGGAACTGGGTTGCCTGGGTTCACTGGAAACTGGTGAAATGGGTGAAGAAGATGGCCACGGTGCAGAAGGTAAGCTGGATATGGATCAGCTGCTGACTGACCCTAACGAAGCGGCTGACTTTGTTAAGGCTACCGGTGTTGATGCCCTGGCTATCGCGATTGGTACTTCTCACGGTGCTTACAAGTTCACCCAGGAGCCTACTGGTGAGATCCTGCGCATTGACCGCATCAAGGAAATCCACGCACGTATTCCTGATACGCACCTGGTTATGCACGGTTCTTCTTCAGTACCTCAGGACTGGCTGGAAATCATCAACAACTACGGTGGCGATATGGGGCAGACCTATGGCGTGCCTGTTGCCGAAATCCAGGAAGGTATCAAGCATGGTGTGCGCAAGGTAAACATCGATACTGACCTGCGTATGGCTTCTACCGGTGCGGTTCGTAAGTTCCTGCATGACAATCCTGCGAACTTTGACCCACGTAAGTTCCTGAAGGCCTCTACTGCGGCGATGAAGGATATCTGCAAGGCTCGCTATGAAGCCTTCGGTTGTGCCGGTCAGGCCAGCAAGATCAAGCCTGTTTCTCTGGAAGTTATGTTCCAGCGTTACGCTACTGGCGAACTGGATCCAAAAGTTAAGTAATTTTTAGCTTGATTCAGAAAAAGGCGGCCTTCGGGTCGCCTTTTTTTATGCCTTATTGTTACTCCCTGTTATAGCAAGATGACCTCAGTTTTACTGAGCCTATCGCTATCTTCGGAAAAATCTATTGGGAAAGGGTTAATTAAGAGCCTATAACTATAACTGTGTTTTTCACAATAACGATATCAAGTCACAGGAGTAGTCAGATGTCTGAAGCTAAATGCCCGTTTATGCACGGAGGTGCAACTGAGAGTGGTATGTCGAATATGGAATGGTGGCCGAAGTCACTCAACCTCGACATACTTCACCAGCACGATAACAAAACCAATCCGCTAGGAGCCGATTTTGACTACCGCGAGGAAGTTAAAAAACTCGACGTAGCGTCCCTGAAGAAAGACCTGAACGATCTGATGACAGACAGCCAGGAGTGGTGGCCGGCGGATTGGGGGCATTACGGTGGTCTCATGATTCGTATGGCCTGGCATGCGGCAGGAACCTATCGTACCGCCGACGGACGTGGTGGCGCTGGTACGGGTAACCAGCGTTTTGCACCAATCAATTCCTGGCCGGATAACGCGAACCTGGACAAGGCGCGCCGCCTGCTCTGGCCAATCAAGAAGAAATACGGCAACAGGATAAGCTGGGCAGACCTGATCATCCTGGCCGGCAACGTAGCCTATGAATCGATGGGGCTGAAAACCTTCGGTTTTGGATTCGGCCGTGAAGATATCTGGCATCCGGAGAAGGGTACCTACTGGGGTTCTGAGAAAGAATGGCTTGCACCCTCAGACAATCCCAACAGCCGTTATTCGGGAGAGCGTGACCTGGAAAACCCACTCGCTGCAGTGATGATGGGACTGATATATGTAAATCCAGAAGGTGTGGACGGCAAACCCGACCCCCTCAGGACCGCCCAGGATGTGCGCGTGACCTTCGCTCGCATGGCCATGAATGATGAAGAAACTGTGGCCCTGACTGCGGGTGGTCATACAGTGGGTAAGGCCCATGGTAATGGAGATGCTGCATTGCTAGGCCCCGAGCCAGAGGGCGCTGAAATCGAAGACCAGGGTTTTGGCTGGATGAATAAATCCACTCGAGGTATTGGTCGCGATACGGTTACCAGTGGTATTGAAGGCGCGTGGACAACGCATCCCACTAAATGGGACAACGGATATTTCCAGCTGTTACTGAACTACGAATGGGAGTTGAAGAAGAGCCCGGCCGGTGCCTGGCAGTGGGAGCCTGTCGACATCAGGGAAGAGGACATGCCTGTTGATGTCGAAGACTCATCTATACGGCACAGGCCGATCATGACCGATGCCGATATGGCCATGAAAATGGATCCTGAATATCGCAAGATTTCCGAACGATTTTATAAAGATCCGGAATATTTCACTGAGGTGTTTGCACGTGCCTGGTTCAAGCTGACGCATCGAGATATGGGTCCGAAGGCTCGTTACATTGGCCCCGAGGTGCCGGAAGAAGATCTGATCTGGCAGGATCCGGTTCCTGCAGGTAATGCCGATTACGATGTTCAGGCGGTGAAGGCTAAAATTGCAGCCTCTGGATTGAGCGTTAGTGAAATGGTTTCTACCGCCTGGGACAGTGCCAGAACCTTCCGTGGCTCAGATAACCGTGGTGGGGCTAACGGGGCGCGTATACGCCTGGCTCCTCAGAAGGACTGGGAAGGTAACGAACCAGAACGCCTTGCCAGGGTCCTGGGTGTTCTTGAAGGTATCGCCAGCGAGAGCGGCGCGAGCTTGGCCGATGTCATCGTCCTTGCGGGTAATGTCGGTGTCGAGCAGGCTGCTAAGGCCGCAGGTGTCGATGTGAGCGTTCCCTTCTCGCCAGGTCGTGGAGACGCAACGCAGGAGATGACTGATGTCGATTCCTTTGAAGTGCTGGAACCGCTGCACGATGGTTATCGCAACTGGCTGAAAAAAGACTATGTCGTCAGCCCTGAAGAGATGATGCTGGATCGTACGCAACTGATGGGGCTGACTGCCCATGAGATGACGGTGCTGGTTGGTGGCATGCGCGTACTTGGCACGAATCACGGAGATACGATGCATGGTGTATTCACCGATCGTGTAGGTGTTCTGACGAATGACTTTTTCGTTAACCTGACTGATATGGGTAACAGCTGGAAGCCTGCTGCTAATAATCTGTATGAAATTCGTGATCGCAAAACAGACGCTGTTAAATGGACTGCGACCAGGGTGGATCTTGTCTTCGGCTCTAATTCGATCCTAAGGGCTTATGCCGAGGTCTATGCGCAGGATGACAACAGGGAGAAGTTTGTTCAGGACTTTGTGCAAGCGTGGGCAAAGGTAATGAATGCCGATCGCTTCGACTTTGCCTGAATCAGATCCTGATAACTACAGGGCGGTGCTCCGAAATATCGGGCACCGCCTTTTTTATGCGTTCATGAAAGTATGAGTTGTCTGGCCAGCTGTTCGATTTCGGTGTCTGGATATACCTTTATAATGCTCAGGCGCTCAATTTCCGATTGGTTGTCCATACCATCTTTGTCAGGTTCTATCTGATTTAGCACGATGCCCGCAACGTGCAGGCCACGATTCTTAATTGCTTCAAGTGTAAGCAGGCAATGGTTCACACAGCCGAGTTTGTCGGCGACAACTAGCAGGACGGGAAGACTCAGTGCTACCGCAAGATCCGCATTGAGTCCATCTTCAGCCAGTGGAGACATAAACCCGCCAGCGCCTTCAACAACGATAAAATCCTCTGCTTCGGACTGGCAGGCATCGACGAGCTGGTCCATGAGTAGATGTTGGTCTGATAGCAGCGCTGCCCTTGGTGGGGAGAGCGGTTGCTCAAAACGATAGGGGGTAACAGCATCAATATCCGACAGGCCCGCAGCAGACATGAGGATCGTACCATCTGCGGGGACGAGCTGATTACGTTCTAGTGTACAGCCAGATTCCGCGGGTTTTCTGGGTATAACCTTTACCCCTTGGTCAACCAGGGACCGTATCAGTCTTGCGCCAACATGTGTCTTACCAACACCCGTGTCGGTTCCGGTAATAAAAATTCCGTTGTGTTTGTTTTTCTCAACCATATCGGGATTTTCTCACAAACTCGGTCAGTTATTGGTCGTTTTCCATGGCAAAGTCTTATACTTTGTTCTGGCCTGTAATCTGATTGCCGAGAAGAATAAGGAGAATAACAAATGGTGGAATCCTACGCGGCCTGGATTGTGCGCTGGCGCTGGCTTGTTCTCCTGCTTTGCCTGGTCTCTGTCGTTCTCCTCGCCAGTGGGGGCAGATTCCTCACATTCACCAATGATTACCGCGTTTTCTTCAGCGAGGGTAATCCTTATCTCGAGGCCTTCGAAAATCTCCAGGACACCTATACCAAGAACGACAATGTTCTAATCATGCTCGCGCCCAGATCGGGTAATGTCTTTACACCAGAAGTACTCGAAGCCGTTGTTGATTTAACCGACAGGTCCTGGCAGACACCCTACTCGACGCGGGTTGATTCCCTGAGTAATTTCCAGCACACCTATGCCGAGGAAGATGACCTGGTGGTCATTGACCTGGTTGAAGAGCCTGAGTCTCTGACAGAAGAAGAGCTGGGTTATATACGCCAGGTCGCGGTTAATGAGCCCCTGCTGGTCGACCGGATTGTCTCGCCCGACGGGCATGTAACCGGGGTCAATATTACCGTGCAGTTACCCGGTATAGATCAGGGTAAAGAAGTGCCGGAAGTAGTGGGCTACATTCGACCCCTGCTGGACAAGATGAGGGAGCAGTACCCAGAGATCGACTTTTACGTCACGGGCATTGTGATGATGAATAATGCCTTCCCGGAGGCGAGCCAGGATGATATGAAAAACCTGGTACCGTTTGCCTTTCTTGCGATCATTGTCGGTTTAATTGTTTTCGTGCGCAGTGTTTCAGGCACCCTGGGTACCCTGATTGTGGTTGTTATGTCGATCATGGCGGCCATGGGTTCTGCGGGCTGGCTGGGTATCAAGCTTACTCCACCATCGGCTTCTGCACCGCTAATGATACTGACGCTTGCCGTCGCAGACTGTGTGCATTTCCTGACAAATTACGTCCATAGTATGCGGGACGGGCATAATAGACATCAGGCCATAATCGAAAGCCTGCGTATTAATTTCTTTCCAATATTCCTCACCTCTCTGACAACAGTAATTGGTTTCCTGAGTCTGAACTTCAGTGATGCACCGCCGTTCCGCGACCTTGGCAATATCACGGCCATGGGTGTGACTTATGCCTTTGTCTTCAGCGTGGCCTTTCTGCCCGCACTGGTTGCTGTATTGCCTGCGCGCATCAGGCCGGGTAAGCAGGTGAGTCAGGTGTCCATGATCAGGCTGGCTGAATATGTGATTAACAGGCGACGTTCTCTCCTGATAGCTGTCGGAGTGGTGGCGCTGGTACTAACGGCTATGATTCCACGCAATGAACTTAATGATGTCTTTGTCGAGTATTTCGACAAAAGCATCAACTTCAGAACGCACACAGACATGGTGGCCGATAATCTGACCGGCATGTATTTCATCGACTATTCGATTCCGGCCGGGGATGCGGGTGGTGTAAGCGATCCAGAGTTCCTACAAAAGGTGCAGTTGTTTGCAGACTGGATGCGCAGCCAGCCTGAGGCGCTTCATGTCAATACAATCACTGATACCTTCAAGCGACTTAATCGGAATATGCATGGTGATTCCCAGGAGTGGTACCGTCTGCCTGAGGAGCGCGATCTCGCGGCACAATACCTGCTGTTATACGAAATGTCTCTTCCATATGGTCTGGATCTGAATAACCAGATTAATATCGACAAGTCGGCCACTCGGATTTCGGTTACCCTCAAAACCATTTCATCGAACGAAGTGCTTGAGCTGGAACAACGGGTTCAGCGCTGGTTTGAGAACAATGCCCCTGAACTGGCCGTGAAGGGTGCCAGTCCAACTATCATGTTTGCCAATATTGGTCAGCGCAATATAGAAAGCATGCTGGTGGGTACCTCTGTGGCCCTTGTGCTGATTTCCTTTGTCCTGATATTTGCCCTGCGCTCTTTCAAGCTGGGTATGATCAGCCTGGTTCCTAACCTGTTACCAGCAGGTGTGGCATTTGGTTTGTGGGCCATTTTTGTAGGCGAAGTGGGTTTAGCCCTGTCTGTGGTAGCAGCCATGTCTCTGGGTATTGTGGTTGATGACTCGGTGCATTTTCTGAGTAAGTTTGTAAGGGCACGTCGAGAGAAGGGGCTGGATGTGCGTGATGCAGTGCGTTATGCCTTCTCGACCGTAGGTGTTGCACTGGTGGTAACAACCCTTGTGTTATTTGCTGGTTTTATGGTGTTAGCGCAGTCTGCCTTTGAGCTGAATGCCGCCATGGGGCTGTTAACCGGTGTCACGATCGTGATTGCGCTTGTGCTGGATTTCCTGTTATTGCCCCCAATCCTGATTGCTACTGAGGAGAAGAAGTTATGAAGCGGGTTTCATTATTTGTATGTGCCTTTTTGTTGTCCCTTTCGGTCATGGCTGAGACAGCGGAAGAGAAGGGGCTGGCGATTGCCAAGGCTGCTGACAAATACGACTCAGGTTTTAAGGACTTTACTGCGGATATGGTCATGACGCTGCGCAACAAAAAAGGTCAGGAGAGTAGACGTGAGATTCGCATCCGCACCCTGGAGGTTCAGGGTGATGGCGACAAAAGCCTGTCGATCTTTGATCAGCCGCGTGATGTAAAAGGGACTGCCATGCTGACCTTCTCCCATGGGCTGAAGCCCGATGATCAGTGGCTGTACCTGCCTGCACTCAAGCGCGTTAAACGTATCAATTCACGCAACAAGTCAGGGCCTTTCATGGGTAGCGAGTTCGCTTATGAAGATCTGGGGTCCCAGGAAATCGAAAAATACAGTTACAAGCATCTTCGTGACGAGGCCTGCGGTGATTACCAGTGCTATGTGATTGAACAATATCCCGAGTATAAGCACTCCGGTTACACACGCAGGGTGGTGTGGCTGGACAAGGAAGGCTATCGTCCCATTCAGGTGGTTTTCTATGATCGTAAAAACGCATTACTGAAGACGCTGAAGAACTCAGACTATCAGCAGTTTCTGGGGCACTACTGGCGTCCTGGAATGATGGCAATGGAAAATCATCAGACGGGTAAGAGTACGACGCTGGAATGGTCGAACTACCAGTTCCAGGTTGGCCTGAGTGATGCTGATTTCAACAAGGCGCGTTTGAAAAATATTCGATGAAGTTCCTGTTTCGGCTCACTCTGTTGCTTGTTATCTCCCCACTGGTTTTTGCAGAGGGGAACTGGTCGGGCTGGGTGTCTGGCGAATATCGTTATTTCACCAACGACCCCCTGGAACCGCAGCAGGAGATTCATTACTGGTCTCTTGCGGCACAGCCAGAGTATTACCGCGAATGGGATGGTGGTGATACTTCCTTTACGTTTACGCCCTTCGGGCGATGGGATGCTCAGGATGATGAGCGATCTCATGCGGATATCCGTGAGCTCAATGGTTACTTGAACCAGGATGAGTGGCAATGGGTAGTGGGAATTAGTCGGGTGTTCTGGGGTGTGACCGAGTCTGTACATCTTGTAGATATCGTCAATCAGACGGACACGCTTGAAGGTGTTGATGGCGAGGAAAAGCTGGGTCAGCCGATGATTCATGCTACCTGGATTCAGGACTGGGGAGATCTGGATCTTTTTGCCCTGATTGGTTTCAGGGAACGCATGTATGCTGGCGAAAAGGGGCGTATACGTTCCCCCCTGATTGTGGACACGGACAACCCCGTCTATGAGTCCAGCCAGGAAAACAAACATATCGATTTTGCAGCACGCTGGGGAAAAAGCTTTGATACCTGGGATCTGGGCCTATCTTACTTTTACGGCACATCCCGTGATCCGCGGCTTGAGCAGGGCCTGAATGAAGAAGGTGAGCCGGTTCTTATTCCATACTATGACCTGATTAACCAGGTTGGTCTTGATGCCCAGGTGTTCCTGGGAGACTGGACCTGGAAGCTGGAGGCTCTGAACCAGAGAAGAAAGGACGAAATATATTCGGCGGCAGTCGGCGGTTTTGAATATACTTTCGTAGGCATCTTTGATTCTAATGTAGATCTTGGTGTCCTCTCAGAATATCTGTATGACTCACGCGGCAGTGCCGCCCCAACCCCGTTTGAAAGAGATATCTTTATTGGGCTTCGACTCTCGCCGAACGATGCCCAGAGTACGGAGTTTCTTGCAGGTGTGGTATACGATCTGCAGGGGGGTGGTGAGGTGTACCGCATTGAGGCCAGCCGACGCTTCTACGACAGCTGGAAGGTCAGTTTCGAAGCGCAGACATACAGCGGGATAGATCAGCGTGATCCGCTACTCTATCCCGTTCGGGATGATGACTTCCTGCAACTGGATATTGCCTGGTATTTCTAGGCGGTCAGGCGCTTCAGAGCCTCTGCGTACTTTGCAGCAGTCTGCGAAACAATCTCTTCAGGTAGCTCGGGTCCAGGTGCTGTCTTGTCCCAGTCCAGTGTCTCCAGATAATCGCGTACAAACTGTTTGTCGAAAGAGGGTGGGCTAATCCCGGGCTGATACTGGTCGGCAGGCCAGAAGCGGGATGAGTCTGGAGTCAGGGCCTCGTCGATAAGAATGACATTACCGTCGTCGTCCAGCCCGAATTCAAACTTGGTGTCCGCAATGATAATGCCGCGCTCACGTGCATAGGCGGCTGCCTCCTTATAAATCCTGAGGCTGATGTCGCGAAGTTGTCTGGCAACGGGGCGGCCAATAAGTTCTACGGTGTGTTCATAATCGACATTGATGTCATGGTCACCGACATCGGCCTTGGTTGACGGGGTGTAAATAGGTTCGGGTAACTGGTCGGCCAGTTGCAGGCCTGCAGGAAGCTCTATGCCGCAGACTGCGCCAGTTGCCTGATAATCCTTCCAGCCAGAGCCAATCAGGTAGCCCCTGACAATGGCCTCGACCGGCAGGGCCTTGAGGCGGCGAACAATCATGCTCCGTCCCTCGGCCTGTGCACGTTCTTCCGGGTCTGGAAGTACTTCTTCCAGTTTCAGGTCTGAGAGATGATTGGGAACGATATCCTGGAGTCTGTCGAACCAGAAGTTTGAGACCTGGGTCAGTAGCTGGCCCTTGCCGGGTACGGCGGTCGGCATGATGACATCAAAGGCCGAAATGCGGTCGGTTGTGATGATCAGCATATTGTCATCATCAATGGCATAGATGTCGCGTACCTTGCCCTTGTGAATCAGGGGCAGGCTCTTGATGCTGGTCTCGTAAACGGTAGTTACTTGCATGACTCTGTATCGTTTTGTGTGAAGGGCAATGATAGGCTCGGTTGCGAGGTTTCGCAAAGAGAGAAATGGTTGCTTATATGGCTTTTTTCTTTCCCTGTATTGACAGTGAACTGCCGTGCATGCAGATTAGAGGCATGAATCAGTCTACTCATATGGTCATGCGAATGATTAACCGCGCAGCGCTGTGGCGTTGGGTGGCATTCGCCTGTACGGACTGAACTAAGGGTAATAACGTTTTTTGTTCAAGGCCGCAGGCGCAAGCTGCGGCCTTTTTTATTGGGGAGGAAAAATGTCTGTTCCGGCTGCCTATGTAGGCGTCATTATGATTTGGGCGACAACACCACTCGCAATTAAGTGGAGTGGTGAGTCAGTAGGTTTTCTGTTCGGTGTGTCAGCAAGAATGCTGATTGGCCTGGCAGTTATTAGTCTGCTGATGCTGGTGTTGCGACGCCCTCTGAGCTGGAACAGGCAGGCGCTGCGCGCCTATGTAGGAGTGGCCATGGCAATCTATGGCGCCATGAGTCTTGTCTACTGGGGTGCGCAGTATATCCCCTCAGGTTTGATTTCTGTCTTGTTTGGTCTTTCACCCATTATTACCGGCCTGGTTGCTGGTGCCTGGCTTGGGGAGCGGATTTTTACGCGATACAGGATCTCAGGTATGTTGCTGGGGCTTACGGGCCTGGTGTTAATCTTTGGTGTGGATTTTAGTGGCAGCATAGAAGGTCTGTTCGGGTTGATCGTGGTAGTTTTAGCGGTGCTGCTGCATGCCTTTAGTGTCGTCTGGGTTAAAAAGATCGATGCCCAGGTTTCAGCACTAGAGCTGACTACCGGCGGCCTGTTCGTGGCAAATATCCTGTTTGTACTGACGTGGGTGGCCAGTGGTGCGACACTACCTGAAGAGGTGCCGAACAGGACGTTGTGGTCGATTGTCTATCTGGGTGTTTTTGGCTCTGTGCTGGGTTTTGTTCTGTTTTACTACGCGCTGAAACATCTACAAGCGAGTACCATGGCCCTCTTAACGCTGATCACTCCAGTGCTGGCGCTGATGCTTGGTAAGGTGCTGAATAACGAAACTATTGGTCTGGTGGCTTATATGGGTAGTGGGATGATACTGCTTGGGTTAGTGTTGTATCAGATCGAATTAATGCGAGCGCCATGCGAAGAATAGTCAGCGGTTTAAAGTTTATTTTATTTCTGGTCGTGACCTTATTGGTAACGACCAGTGCTTATGCCGCTCTGGACCTCGAAGGCCTGCCGGTGGTCAAGATTAGTTTCGAGGGGAATGAAGACATAAAGGCAGAAGTCCTGTGCCGTGAACTCATGATCGAAGAAGGGGACTTGTTTGAAAAGGCCAACCTCGATTTATCCATCGAGGGCCTTGAGCAGACCGGGAAATTCGAGAGCGTGCGCGCAGAAACCCGGAGCGATGGAAATGGTGTCGCCATTACCTTCATCGTCGAAGAGAAGTGGTATGTCATGTCGATGCCGGACTTCCGCAAGGAAAAGGATGAAAAGCAGGTTGAATGTCGCGGCATCTTCGCAGAGCAGATATCCCGTGAGCTGGATGGACAGCCCATAGAAAAAATTCAGTTTGCCGGCAACAGGGTCACTAAAGAAATTGTATTGCGCCAGGAATTGCTGTTCCAGGAAGGGGAGGTTTTTACTGCAGATCTTATGGACAGGTCTCGTCAGTCTATTCAGAACCTTGGCCTGTATAAGACAGTCGAAGCGCGAGCTGAGCCAGGTGTGCAGGGCGTGATTGTTACTTTTACGGTATCTGAAAAATGGTACATCCTACCAATCCCTAGGCTGGGTATTAATAGCGACACGGATGTGAGTTACGGCGGTGAACTTCGCTGGGACAATGCCTTTGGTTATAACCAGCGGTTCAAGCTGGTCGCGGAGCAAACGGATAAGTCCACTGATGATACGGAACAGGAACTCTCGCTAAATTATTCCATACCCAAGATTCCGACCCAGCCTAACTACGGTATTAGCGCAGGTATTGAACAGAAACGTACGCTGACATCCAGCGTGGATGAGAATGGTCAGTTCCTGGGTGAGTACTATGACTATAGTGAATCTGTCGGGTTTTCCGTGTCGCACTGGTTCAAGCGCACTGCGCCAAGCCAGGGCTGGCGTACTAATGTTGGCGTTCGCTGGTTACATACTTACGATGAACTGGCTTCGGGGAGTCCTGAGCTGGCGGATGACAATGTTGAACTGAACTTTGCTGTCAGAGCTGGCTTTACTGCAGTCAATGATCTTAAGTATTACCGCAACGGGGAGGAGTACTTTGCCAGTTTCTCCTTTGGTCGCGAGGCCCTGGGGTCCGATCAGAACTTTTATAACCTGGGACTTGAATGGCGCAGGTATAACACCTTCCGTTCTCCTTTTCTGAACAATCTGAATTTCCAGATGCGCACTGGTTATAACCAGGGCAAGGAAGACGTTTTCAGCTTAGGTAGCAGTTCAACCCTCCGTGGTATCGAGCGTGCCAGTATCGATGGGGATGTTTATGCGCTCCTGAATGTGAACTGGCTGGTGCCGATACCAAAATACCCGTCATTCAGGGGAGTGCTATTTACGGATATAGGTAATGCCTGGGATCGTTCAGATGTCGATCTGACTGACTGGGAATATACCGTGGGCGTTGGCGCGCGCTGGAGAATACAAAGTCTGGTTAATGTGGCCCTGCGTGTTGACTTTGGTTATAACCCTGAAACAGGAGAGTACAAGGCTTACGGTGGTACCAATTATATGTTCTAGCGAGGAGGGCTAGTCTTCGATTTCGGCACGACCAAACAGGTATCCCTGGCCCCAGTCGATCCCCAGCTCTGTTAGCGCCTGGGCTGTTTCTTCATCTTCAATATGTTCCGCAATCGTGATTAGCTCAAGGTCTTTGGCAACATCACGTATGCCCTGGATGATGCGTTTGACCTTGGGCTCATTTCGCATGCGCTTAATCAGGGTGCCCTCAATTTTCAGGTAGGAAACCGGTAGGTCGGCAAGATACTGGAATGATGAGTAGCCACTGCCAAAATCATCGATTGCGATCTTCAGTCCGAACTGGATCAGCGGATCCAGGGCCTCGCGCGCATTGTGGATATTGCCCAGGAATTCACGTTCCGTAATTTCTATGACGATCGGTTTAACATCTTCATCAGTGATGCCACATGCCCTGCAGGTTTCGCCGGTAAAGCGAATCAGATCATCAGTGAGCTCTGGATGTCTTAACAGGTCGGCCGAGATATTCACAAACATCTGGACCTTGTCCTCTATCCGTGACTCCGTAAGGTGGCGTTTAATGGCGCGGCTGGTAATCAGGTGATCAATCTTATGTGACAGTTGCAGGTCGCTGGCAGCCTGGATGAAGGCTTCTGCATCGGACACCTTGCCATCTTTGAGAATAATGCGAGCCAGTGCCTCTTCGGCACGAAGTTCCCGGGTCTGCAGGTCAACAATAGGCTGGTAGGCAGCCTTGAGTCGGCCTTCTTCCAGTGCACGTTGCATCTGGGTGCCAATGCTGAAGATGCCAGAGTCATTTTTATTGGAGAACATGACCCGGTTGCGGCCGGAGCGCTTGGCCTCGAACAGAGCAGCATCGGCCATGGAAAGCAGGTCTTCGAGCTTGTCGCTATCTTCCGGATAACTGGCAACGCCGATGCTCACGGTGATATTCAGGGCCTGTTCACCAATCTGGATGGTTTTCTCATCAATAGCAGAACGCACACGTTCGGCCACGTTCGCGGCATGAAAGGAGTCGGTATTAGGTAACAGGAAGATAAATTCTTCTCCACCCCATCGGGCCAGGGTGTCTGACTCACGGCGTAGATTGTCTGCAATTTCTGCAAAGGTTCTCAGCACGATATCACCGGCACCATGACCAAGATTGTCATTGATCATCTTGAAGCGATCCATGTCGATCAGCAGGATGCTGTAAGGTCTTTCATAGCGACGGGCATTGGCGTCGGTATTTTTCAGTATGCCCTGCATCTCATGGCGATTGGTCAGGCCGGTCAGGGCATCATGCGTGGCCTGGTGATGCAGGCGTCGCTCGGCTTCTTCCTGCTGAGTGATGTCGATCAGAACACCAACGATGACATCGTAGTCATCCTGTTTGAAGATATCCTTGCGAACGACGTAATGAATTTCCCTGCCCTTCTGGTGGGTCGTGACGTAATACTTAAGACGCTTGCGGTTACGCAGGATCTGTTCATCCGCATGCTGATGCAGGTCGCGTGCATCTGGAGAAATGAGTTCGGAAAATGAGCACCCAATGACCTGTTCTGCCGACTGTCCGACGAGCAGGGCAAAGGCAGAGTTACAACCGAGTATGAGGCCTCGTGTGTCCTGGTAAAAAACGGGTACCGGAATAGTGGTGATGATCTTTTTAAGATCAGGTTCCTGCTGGCTCAATCAGGTTATCCCCCGGTCATGGACATGAATCGCAAGACCTGTTCTGGTTTTTCTTTGAAGTCGTGTTTCTCTGGTTTGAGATTTACTGCTGTGATCAGCGCTTCTTTGAGTTCATTGTCGCTGATTCCTGATCTGAGCAGGGGTCTTAATTCGAAATTATTTTCCTGACCCAGACAAGTGTAAATCGTACCATCAACCGACAGGCGCACTCTGTTGCAGGTGTCACAGAAATGCTGCGAAAGTGGGGTAATGAAACCGATGCGTAGTTCCGTGCCCTTGACCTGATAGTAATTGGCAGGGCCGCCGCCAGGCATAACGCCAGGTACCAGGGTGTGTTTCTTTTCCAGTTCTTCGCGTACGGTCTGCAGGTCTACGAAGTAGTCTGATGCATTTCTGCCGGTATCACCCATGGGCATGGTTTCGATAAAGCGCAGGGTAAAGTCATGTTCGATGCAGAAGTCGACCATGTCATTGACTTCGTCATCATTGACGTGCTTCATCACCACCATGTTGATCTTGATCGGATTCAGTCCAGCCGCTTTGGCAGCCATAAGACCCTTATAGACCTTATCAAACTTACCCTTGGTAATTTCCTTGAAGCGATCGGGGCGCAGGGTGTCCAGGCTGACATTAATGCGACTAATGCCGGCCTCGGC
>Ga0180435_10001290_pt1 | contig 26320 bp, 21 predicted proteins | sample SS_ome_3_FD_132467 | JGI IMG/M metagenome (GOLD analysis project Ga0180435, IMG submission 132467) | Hypersaline lake sediment archaeal communities from the Salton Sea, California, USA - SS_3_S_1 metaG | ecosystem: Environmental > Aquatic > Non-marine Saline and Alkaline > Hypersaline >... | reverse complement strand
CCTGGTTTGTGCCAGTGTATCGCCTGAAGTTTCATCCCTTGCGGTGATCGTAAAAATGGGATAGGGATTATACACATCGTTATCCATATAGGGAAGCACCGGAATAAGATGAGCTGCGTAAACAGAACCATGAACTTCCATGGTGCCTTCAACTCCCTTGCCCATAAGACCCACTCCTTCGGGCAGATTTACACCGAAAATGAGGGAATCATAATCCCAGAACATGGAATGTTTCGAGGGATTTCTAAATCCTTCTTCGACTTTATACTCCATGGTGACACCTGAGGTGATGAGTCTGGGCCTGGGCCCCCTCTGAAATAATTGGGCATTGAAGGTATTGGCTGGTGGAAGAAAGGAAAAGTATTTCTCGTTATCAGAAATGCAATGCATCCCCAGATCGTTCCAGACCAGTAAGACATATTTACTGGTATCGGGATCGAAAGAAGGGATTTCCAAAGGAAATTCATCGGCCGGATAAGGTGCCACCTCTATGGTCATCTTTCCATGAATCTCATAGTAGATCCAGGCAGCCAGCGCCTTCTTCTCCTCTTCCGTACCAGCGAAAGGAGGCATGTAGGAATTCACCTTACCCATACCGGTCAACAAAGCTTCGAGTCCGCGCTCGGTGAGCTTGTCCGATTTATTTTTCACCCCATTGTATCCATCCAGTGTATGGCAGCTTAAGCACTGGAGCCTGAATATTTCGGCCCCGACCTCCAACAAATTTTCATCCTTAATTTCCTTAATCTTCGACCATTTGGCGGAGGCGAGAAATCCTTCTGAATTTATGGTCTCCATCTGGTCTGGCGATATTCCAGTGGAATACATGTGGCCATATAAGACATAGGGTTTTCTGGCTATTTCCCGCAGATATTCAAATCCACCCATCCAGCCAAAGCAGATCAAAACGAGGCCCAGTGCTCCCAGTTTCTGCAAAAATTGCCTGGTTCTTACCAGGGTAAATAGTCCGGCTCCGAATAAGAGTACGGAACTGATCAGGAGCAGGGTAATAAAGGGGGAACTTTCCCGGTTAAAATGGAACAGGTTCTGGAAGCTTTCCTCGCTGATGACCTGGGTATAGTAAATACCAGTGAGGACCAGGACCACCAGGGGAATATACATCCACCGGGCACATAAGCGGAATACTTTCTGGCGGGTATCTGCATCTTTCAACCAGGCAGCCGTCACCAGACCGAATACACCCGCAAATATCAAGGCAATACAGGTCCGGAAAATGAGCGAAGGCAGGAAACTGGGATTGAAGAATCCATCCCACATATTGCCGCTTTCCAACCAATCGCCTGGAGTGAGCATAAATCCAAGAATGCCATTTATGACGAAGAGACTGAGCCAGGCAAAAATGAAATACAACCAGCCCAGGATCATATGGGATTTAGGGTCCATTTTGCCAAAGCGGTAGTGGTAGATCAAGAGGGCCACAATTTCTCCAATGAAAAATACCCATTCAATGGCCCAGGCAAATACAAAAGTGTGGATCAGGCTGGATGTGGCAGCCGGATTTACCAGGGCAATGATAAACCAGATGCCCACACCCGACATGCCGCCGAAAACCATGGTCAGCAGCAGGAAAAACCAGGTATGCCTTCGAACATATTCAAGCAGGGCTGAGTTTTGGGTTTTTATCGCTTTCCGCTCGGTGAGAACCAGGAAAAGTCCTCCTCCCACAGCCAGATGCGAAATTACTACATGAAGAATCGCAATGATTGCGATTAATAGTCCTCCTCCCAGATTGGGGAGGTACCAGGCCGGGTAATTCATGATTGAGGGGCTTTAGAGGTGAAAATCAGACGGATCATATAGTAGAGGGCAAATAATCCCACCAGGAAGACCAGCAGAAAAGCAATTAAGGGTGAAACTTCACCCACATTCTCAAGCTGCCTTGCCTGGAATACTTCCTTCAGGTAGGCTGTCCGGGTCAGGTCCCTTACAACCACCATCACCACCACTTCAATTCCTCCGAGCACCATGGCAGCGGTCAGGCGTCCGGTGAAAGAGCTGTGAAGTATGAGCAGGGCCACAATCCATCCGGTGACCATCATAGCGGTCGCAAAAAGCGAACCTCCCATAAAGGTCTTCCACACCTCTTCGGGCATGCTTAACCAGAACCAGCTACCTATGGCAAACTGCACTACCGTAATCCAGCCAAAAATCTTCAGGTTTCTCCGGATCAGAGTCTGCTTTTCCTCCTTTTCCATCTTGGAATACCGATAGAGGATGGCACGGCCAAGAGCCCCTATGGCCAGAGCTGCCAGAATAAAATGGGCGTACCTGGACCAGAGAGTGGGTTCTCCCAGATTCAGGTTCCATCCACCGGGATTCTCAAAATACATACCCCACCTGCCGGGCTGAATGGCCAGGGTATTGTTGTTAACGAAAATAAAAGCAATACCCAGCAAACTCAGGGAGGTAAACACCAGGGAAAGCTTGGATAACAGAGGTGCCTTTCCATTTTTCCTCACAAAAATATAGGCCCCGTAATAAGCCAGAATCAGCACAGGAATAACCAGGATCCAGGGAACAGCAAGCAAAACCGAACTGGAATAGAAAAGGTGGCCATAGAGTACCTGCACAAACAGTAAGGGAGGAACCCCAAAGTTGACCGTTAAGGCCACCAGGGTGGGTATGCTGCCAGAAGCCTTTTTCTCCAGTTTCCCTCTCAGAAGATCCCAAACGGTGAGCAGACTCCCGCCCAGGAGGAAGTTCATCAGGATCATGTGAATGGAAAAGGTAAGGATCAGCAATACCTGAAACCATAACCAGTGAACGGGTATGGAATCCGCTGTTGGAATGATAGAATCGTACATGCTGTGGAATTAGGGTTTCCTCTAATGTACCAAAAAATCGCCAAAAAGGGAAGGCTTATAGCCCATCTGTGCAGGGCCTGGTTACGTATCAGTCCATTGCCTGGTGGGGTATCAGTCATCGGACTGATGAAACTTCAGCCAAGGGCCTTATCCAGGTTATAGGCTGCACTGATCAGGGCCAAATGGGTAAAGGCCTGGGGCGTATTGCCATGGGCTTCCCCGTTGATGCCAAGTTCTTCTGAGTAAATTCCCAGATGGTTGGAGTAATTGAGCATGTGTTCGAACATGAACCTGGCCTTTTCCAGAAGTTCCGCATCGGCCTTTCCGGCCCGGGTCATGGCCTCAACCAGCCAGAAGGTGCATATATTGAAGGTGCCCTCCTCCCCTTGCAGTCCGTCCGGAGAATCCTGGGTATTGTAACGGTAAACCAGCCCGTTGGTGACCAGTCCACCCTCACTGGGAGGACGAAGAGTGGCTTTGAGGGTTGAGATCATCATGGGATCGTTGGGGGAAAGAAAGAAGACCAGAGGCATCATCAGATTGGCCGCATCCAGGTTCTGGCTGCCATAATGCTGGACAAAAGCCTGTTTCTCCTCGCTCCAGCCCTTCTCCATAATATCCATATATATGGCATCCCTGGCTTTTATCCAGCGTTCCAGATCGGCCGGGAAACTTCTTTTTCTGGATAGACGGATAGCCCTGTCCAGCGCTACCCAGCACATGAGTTTGGAGTAGATAAATTCCTGCGGACCGCTCCTTACTTCCCAGATTCCCTCGTCCTTTCTTTGCCAGTTGTCCAGCACCCAATCCACGATTCTCACAATCACCTTCCATCCCCTGAAACCAATGGCCGTTCCATATTTATCGGCCAGGTAAACCGAATCGAGAAGCTCTCCGTAAATATCCAGCTGAAGCTGATTGTAAGCCCCGTTGCCGATGCGCACAGGCGAGGATTTTTTATAACCCTCGAAATGATCCAGCTCGTGCTCTTCCAGGTGGTGCCTGCCGTCTATGCCATACATGATCTGCAATGGTTCATCCCTGGTGCATTCATCACAACGGTTCCGGATCCAGCCCATAAATGCATAGGCTTCTTCCGTGAAACCCAACCGAATAAATGCATAGACCGTAAAGGCAGCATCGCGGATCCAGGTATAGCGGTAATCCCAGTTCCTTTCTCCCCCAATATCCTCGGGCAAACTGCAGGTAACGGCAGCCACTATGGCTCCGGTCGGTTCAAAGGTGAGTAGTTTTAATATCAGGGCAGAACGGTGAACCATCTCACGCCAGCGGCCTTTATACTGGGATTGGGATAACCAGTTCCTCCAGAAATGGAGAGTTGAATTAAGGGCCACTTCTGTTTCTGTATGTCCTGCCAGATCCCGGGCAGGCTCGCCTGCAGATAGCTTGTGCAGTACAAATATTACGGAATCGTCGGGGCGCAGGGTAAATTCAACGGTGGCGTCTCGCCCTGACACTTCTAAAGGGATGGAAGAGGCCAGCCCCATGGAAAGACCTTTGGAGTAAAATGCAGCGCCATGATCAGAAAGCTCCAACCGGTGATCATCCCTGCCATAATTGAAGGCAGGAGAACAGTTCATACGCATGTGAACCGTTCCATTGATTCCGGAAATCTTCCGGTAGACGAGGTAATCCTTTTCCTCCTTTACAGAAGGGCCGGCCGGCATAAAATCGGATAGCTCGACCACTCCTTCCTCGGTGAGGAAGCGGGAAATAAGCACATTGGTATCTGGCCAGTAAAATTGCTTTGTTTTATACCTTCCGGTGGGACAGATGCTGAAAGCTCCACCCTTTTGACTGTCCAGGATGCTTGCAAAAATGCTGGGAGAGTCGAAATGGGGAAAGCAAAACCAATCGATGGAACCATGGGTCCCCACCAGGGCGGCAGAACGCATGTTCCCGATAATTCCATAATTCTCTATGGGCAGATAGGAAGATGAACTCATACAAAAAAAGCTTTGTGTATTTACTAAACTTCAGAGTCGGGGCATTGTTCAAGCATCAGTCGACGACTTCATCCAGGGGTTTAAAGACTGAAGCATCAGAAAGCGTCTTCATTTTTCTCATACCTATGATGTAGAGCAGGATCACATAGGGAATAAAGAGGATCAGCAACCATCCGATTTCCACCATTAAAATGAAATCATAGATCCCGTGCAACAGGATGGGGATGACAAGAGCCCAAAGTAAATAGGTCTTGCGCAATTCTTCATACATGTGTGCGATTCCCAGGTAGTATCCCATGGTCACTCCGAAGATGGCATGTGCCGGAACCGCTGTAATTGCCCTGATGGCTGCTGTTTGATATCCGCCATCCATTACGTACATCACATTTTCCACTGCTGCAAAACCCAGGGAGACAAATACTGCATATACGATGCCATCAAACTTCTCATTAAAGCTGGGGCTTTTCCAGATCAGCAGGTATAGTGCCAGAAACTTAAAAACTTCTTCGGTGCTACCTGCTACCACAAAGGCATGCCAGGCGGCCTGACCTACTTTCCCTGAAAAAGGAGAAACGGCAGCTAACCACCGCTCCACAAAAATCACCGGCAAAATGATCAGAATGCCTCCCAAAATGGCTTTCACAAGCATCTTCAGAGGTTCCTTTTCGTACTTGTCGCGAAAATAGATGTAGAATAGAATGATAAATACGGGAGCAAGCGATGCAAGTAAAATACCCATGCTTACCAGCCTATGGGTGAAGGAAAGGGAGACAGGAAGGGACTGGCATTCCATGGAGAATGGTAGTATCCGCTGCTGTTATTCATGTGTATGGAGGCTCCAATGGTAAAATTATCACCCAGTTTGTAAGTAGCACCAAAACTCAGATCATCAATGGGATAGGGCGTAAAGGGAGTGACAGGTGCAGAAACTAGCTGCTTGATGCCTGTGCCATGCAGAATCAGCCTGTCGCTCATGCGGTAGGAGGCTGCAGCAAAGAGGGCAAGGCTGGAGAATGCATTTGGCAAGGTATTTTCGCCCGCCAACGTATAGTTCATGCCCTGATAGCGGGATGCAATAAGTCCTCCGTGGACCGACCAGCGATTATTCAACGACAGCGTATAGGTGGGCGCTGTGTAAAGCATCATGCCCGATCCATATCCTTTCATATAAGAATAGCTGCTTCCCACTGAAAAATTCCACTGCCCCTTGTGGGCAGTTTTTTTTCCAGGATCTTCATCCAGCTTCCCATCTTTTCCAGCTTCATCCAGGACATACTGGGAATTTTGCTGTTTCAGACGCATCACCTCCTCCTCAGCAGTCTGTCCTGTCAACAAAGAGCTTGAGAGTAGAAAAACAACTATAAAAAGCGCATTTTTCATGTGAATGTATCCTTAGCCTCTCTCACAAATATAGTAAACTATTTACTCTCACCTTCCACGTAGGCTCCGAATCGTCCGTAGGCTTCGTACAGTTTTTGATAGGTGCGGACCCTGTCCGGGTTGGGATGGTACTCTTTTTCAAAACCTCCACCCATGGCTTTCTGGGCCTCGGGTATGCTTGTATATACACCTGCCACAACAGCCGCAGCCATGGCTGATCCCAGAGCCACTGCCTGCTCAGATTTGGCCACTTTGATGGATTTATCCAGTACATCGGCCACGATCTGCATAACCAACGGAGATTTTTTAGCCACTCCTCCAAGTGCAATGACCCCATCGATGCGAACTCCCTCCTCCAGAAAGCGATCTACGATCTTCCTGGCTCCGTAGGCCGTGGATTCCACCAGGGCCCTGAATATGGCCGGAGCATCGGTTCCCAGGGTCAGACCCATCAGGGCACCTTTCAGATTCTGATTGGCATCAGGTGTCCTGCGGCCATTCATCCAATCCAGTGCAAGGACGCTGGAATGGGCGGGATCAATGGCTTCCGCGGCCGCACTCAGTGTATCGATCATCTTTCGTTCCGCTTCTTCCCTGATCTGTTTCTGTTGTTTTTTATCCAGGTGATCCATCTCTGCGACCACATGTTCCAGAGGCCACATCAGAAGCTGGGAGAACCAGGCATAGATATCCCCAAAGGCCGACTGACCTGCTTCCAGTCCCATCATGCCGGGAACAATGGAGCCATCGACCTGACCACAGATACCTCCCACCAGGCGCTGGCCAAATTCCTCCAGGGGGGTGATTAACATGTCGCAGGTGGAGGTTCCCATGACCTTGCTCAGGTAATAGGGACGGATTTCGGCTCCCAGAGCTCCCAGGTGGGCATCAAAAGCCCCTGCACCGACCCTCACCCCGGTGCTTAACCCCAGGCGCCCGGCCCACTCTTCCGAAAGCCTTCCCACTTCCACATCGCATTCAAAGGTGTCTTTGTAGAGACGCTCTCTCAGGCCCTTCAGCAAAGGGTCCAGCTTTACAAGGAATTCTTCTGAAGGTAAACCACCCTCAAAGCTTTCGTGCCACATGGCCTTGTGACCGGCGGCACACCTGCTCCGTTTAAGTTTCAGAGGATCTGTATCCCCGGTCAGTATCCCGGGGATCCAGTCGCAATGTTCCACCCAGGACCATGCTTCTTCTCTGATTGATTCATCCGATCGAAGTACATGTAAAACCTTGGCCCAGAACCATTCCGAGCTATAGACTCCTCCTTCGTACCTGGTATAATCCTCCCCACCCCACGAACGGGAAAGGGTATTGATCTCTTCGGCTTCTTTCAGGGCAGTGTGGTCCTTCCAGAGTACGAACATGGCATTGGGATTTTTTTCAAAGCCAGGCTTCAAAGCCAGGGGGATTCCCTGCCGATCCACGGCCACCGGGGTCGATCCTGTGGTATCGACCGAGATACCCACCACCTGTTCTGCCACTTCCCTCGGACAGGAGCTGAGGGCTCCCACTATGGCCACCTCCAGACCTTCCAGGTAATCCAGGGGATGCTGACGGAACATGTTCCTGCCCGGATCGCAGTACTTTCCCTCTTTCCATCGTGGATAATAAAAAACCTCTGTGCCCATTTCTTCACCTGTCCGGGTATCTACCACGAGGGCCCGTACCGAATCAGTTCCATAATCAACTCCGATTGTATAAGCCATAAAAAAACAAAATATAAAAGTCAGTAAATCTGTGAATTCAAAGGCAGAAGAAACTATTCGGACTGACCGTAATAGGCATCCTTCCCGTGCTTGCGACGATAATGCTTGTCCAGCAGAAATTGATCCACACCCTTTTTGTTTCCCAGCACTTCGGTACGAAAGGCCATTTTTGCCACTTCCTCCAGTACCACGGCATGGTGCACTGCCTCCCCGCAATCCTTTCCCCAGGTGAAAGGTCCGTGCCCCTTTACCAGAACTCCAGGCATAGCCAATACATCCAGTTCTTCAAAGGCTTCCAGGATTACCTTTCCAGTGTTCTTCTCATATTCCCCCTCCACTTCCTCCCGGGTAAGCCCCCTTGTACAGGGGATCTCTCCGTGGAAATAATCTGCATGGGTGGTTCCATAGGAAGGGATGCTTCTTCCGGCCTGGGCCCAGGATGTGGCCCATTCGGAGTGGGTATGAACCACTGCTCCCAGCTCTGGGAAGCCTTGATAGAGCCGCAGATGGGTAGGAGCGTCGGAGGAAGGTTTTAACTTCCCTTCCACGATCTCTCCTGCCTGATTGAGGACCACCATTTGCCCGGCTTCCATCTGGTCGTAGGGTACTCCGGAAGGTTTGATGACTACCAATCCGCTTTGCGGATCGCGCGCACTTACATTGCCCCAGGTAAACACTACCAGAGCGTGCTCTACCAGTTCGAGATTGGCCTTCAACACTTCTTGTTTGAGCTCTTCCAGCATGTTAAATCCCTTTGGCCAGATGATAATACAAATCGTTCCAACGCAGCTCCTTTTTGAAGGAGGAAATAGTGGTTTCCCGGTCTATAAGCAGGTACTCGATACCTGCCATTTCTGCAAAATCTTCCAGGTGTTCCTTATGGACTGCCATGCTGAATCCGGTATGATGAGCACCACCTGCCAGGATCCATGATCCGGCTGCTACCTGGAGATCAGGTTCTGGCTGCCAGACCACACGAGCTACGGGTAGATTGGGGAGTGGTGCTTCTGCGGGAACTACTTCGCAGGGATTTACCAGCAACCTGAAACGATTCCCCATGTCCATTAAGGAAGCATTTACACCGGGTCCGGAGGCCACATCAAATACCAGACGTGCCGGATCTGCCTTGCCTCCTATGCCCAGTGGATGGACCTCCAGACTGGATTTCCCTTTTGCCACGGATGGACAAATCTCCAGCATATGAGCTCCCAGGACCTTCATTCCATCGGGATGCAGGTGGTAGGTATAGTCCTCCATGAAAGAAGTGCCTCCTTCCAGTCCCAGTGCCATAACCTTCATGGCCCTTACCAGTGCGGCGGTCTTCCAGTCCCCTTCCGCACCAAATCCATAGCCATCTTCCATCAGACGTTGAACGGCCAGTCCCGGCAGCTGACTCAATCCATGCAAATCCTCGAAAGTGGTGGTAAAGGCAGAAAATTCCCCGTCTTCCAGGAAGCTACGCATGCCCTTTTCGATGCGGGCGGCTTCCTGCAGTGCCTCTCTGAGCTCCCCACCTTTTTGTGTGCCATCCGGCAGGTGGTAAAGCTCCTCGTATTCGCCTATGAGTTGTTCCACTTCATCCCGGCTTACGGCATTTACCCTTTCCACCAGGTCGCCCACACCGTAACCCGATACGCTGTAGCCAAACTGGATCTGGGCACTCACCTTATTACCTTCGGTTACAGCAACTTCCCGCATATTGTCCCCAAAACGGGCCACTCTGGCTCCCTGCCAGTCGTGCCAGGCTGCTGCAGCTCTGGTCCACACCCCGGTTTTTCTATGAAGCTCCGGGTCGGACCAGTGCCCCACCACAACCTTCCGGTCGAGGTGCAAACGGCTACCAATAAATCCGAATTCCCTGCCTCCGTGAGCCGACTGATTCAGATTCATAAAGTCCATATCGATGCTATCCCAGGGAATATCCCTGTTATACTGTGTATGGAGATGCATAAAAGGCTTTGACAGGGCATTTAATCCCCCGATCCACATCTTGGCCGGCGAGAAGGTGTGCATCCAGGCTATAAGCCCCAGACAATTCTCGGAGTTGTTGGCCTCGCGGCAAAGAGCCAGAATGGCATCCGGAGTGGTAAGAACGGATTTAAACACCACTCTAACGGGGATTTCCTTGTTTTGGTCAAGGGCAGCAGCAATTTCCCTGGAATTATTCTCCACCTGTCTGAGGGTTTCTTCACCGTAGAGATGCTGACTTCCGGTGACAAACCAGGCTTCAAGGCTTGTTAAGTCTTTAATCATGAAATTTATATTGTAAAATTATCTCCTCCATCGACCAGCTTCCTATACTTCTTCTGGTCAAATCGATAGAGGTAAGCTCCTTTTCTGGAACCCGACATATCCTTCTCATCGAGTTTGATCATTACATCCATGGACAGGATCTTCTTCCGGAAGTTCCTTTTGTCCAGGGAACTTTGATAAATGGCTTCATAGAGTGCCTGCAGCTGGGGCATGGTAAATTCCCTGGGAAGAAGTTCAAATCCCAGGGGCTGGGTGGACGCCCTGCGCTTTAATCGCCTGAGCCCCTTCTTCACCATCTGGTTATGGTCCATGATGAGAGTCGGCGAATCATTCAGGCTCACCCAGGCAGCCCCGTAATCGTTGGCAGTGGCATCGGAATACTTTTTGGCGGGGATCAGGGCATAGTAGGCCACAGAGATGACCCTGGCTGCAGGGTCCCTTTCCACTTCGCCATAGCTTTGCAATTGCTCCATATAAATGTTATCCAGGCCGGTGAGTTCAAACAGGACCCGGTTGGCCGCCTCATCCAGTCCTTCGTTTCCCTGCACAAAGCCACCGAACAGGGACCACTGACCCTTAAAAGGTTCTATGCGCCTCTTATGCAGGAGCAGTTTCAATTCTCCCTGGTCAAAGCCAAAAATGATACAGTCCACTGCCACTAGGTAGGTGGGATTCCCCGGGTAATTTTTGTTGTCTGGCTTCATAGTATTGGGGGTCCTTTTACCAGAAATAAATGTAAAACGCAATGATGAAGGCAATGATAATGGCTGAATTAATCAGGTCCCATTTATTCCAGCTTGCCCGGGTAATGGCACGTTGCTCGGCCGAAGCAGAACCAAAATACAGTCCCTGGATCTTGGCCGGATCCATGGCTTTTGTGAAAAAGCTGACCACAATCATAACCACGATCACAAGCACAAAGAGAGCGATTTCATAATGCAGCCAGTTGGGAGCTACTATCAGCTCGTAAATAAATCCTTCCCCTACCGTATCTCCATAGAAAACGTTTAATCCAAGTCGCAGCATTCCCAGTGTAAAGCCAACAACCAGCCCGGTAAAGCCAGCTGTCGGGGTGGTCCTTTTGGATACGATTCCCAGCAGGAATACTGCTGCTATGCCTGGTGCCAGCAGTGATTGAACATCCTGGAGGTACTCGTATAATACCTTTCCTATGTTCTTCATAACCGGAATCCATAGGATGCCAAGGATCACAATTACAACTGTGGCCAGCCTTCCCACCAGTACATAATGCTTCTCAGAGGCTTTAGGTTTTAACTTCTGGTAAAAATCTACTGTAAAAAGCATGGAGGAAGAATTGAAAAGCGAGGCCAGAGAACTCATAAGGGCAGCAAGTATTCCTCCTACCACAATTCCTGTAAATCCTTTTGGCAGAAGATCTTTGACCAGGGTGGAAAAGGCTGCGTCGTTGCTGTCAAAATCCATAGCACCCTGCTGCTTCAGAGCAAATGCAATCATACCCGGGATAAGGAAAAGAAAGACCGGTGTCAATTTCAGATAGGCACCAAAAATTGTTCCTCTCCTGGCCTGTTTCTGGTCGCGACCTGAAAGCACCCGTTGTACGATGAACTGATCGGTGCACCAGTACCAGAAACCAATGATGGCCGAACCAAGGATCACGCCGGTCCATGGATATTTGGGATCACTGGCAGATCGCATCAGGTTGCCCATACTGTCGGTGGTGGAACGGTAAATCACTTCCCCTGCATCGTTCAAATAGGTTGCATCGGTCGATCGGACTATTTCCATCAAATTGCCCCATCCTCCAAGCTGGGTCAGACCAATTACCAGGATGGCGATGGAGCCGGCCAGTAGAATGGGGGTCTGAAGTACCGAGGTGTACAGTACTGCTTTCATCCCGCCAAATACAGTATATAAACCGGTGAGCACCACCAATCCTATGGCGCTTACCCAGAAGAAATCGATCTGTTGATTAAACAGGGTAACATATTCTATGTTAAACACATCTTTAAATACCACCCCACCAGCGTATACTGTAACCGCTACCTTGGTTAGGATATAACTCACCAATGAGATTATTGAAAGGAAGGAACGTGATTTAGAGTTGTAGCGCTTTTCAAGGAATTCGGGCATGGTAAATACCCCACTCCTGGCATAGAAGGGAACAAAAAGCCAGCCCAGTAGAAGGATCATCCAGCCGTGCATTTCCCAGTGTGCAAAGGCCATTCCGCTTTCGGCTCCAGTACCGGCCAGACCCACCAGATGCTCCGATCCTATGTTGGATGCAAAAATGGAAGCCCCGATGGCAATCCAGGTGGCATCCCTCCCGGCAAGAAAATAATCAGAAGTGTTTTTATCCTTTTTTCTGAGCACCCAAAAGATTACACCGATAAGCGCAATGCAAAAAAGTCCCAGAACAATCCAGTCAAGTGTGGCCATGGTAAATGCTTAGAATGTATGTGTGTATGTATTAGTGTGTATTTTGATTACACAGGCGTTAAGTGTAATATTAACACTTACCTTGCTGGCAAGCAAGAGTAATAATTTATTTAGATTCAGTTTTTATAACAGGCCCTGAACGTTGGGAAAAGTTTAAAGTTTTTACTTTTAGACCTTTATCAGCAAACCACTATAACACCCAAACCTATGCAAACCACTTTTTCGCTGGGCACCATCGACTGGACCATTATCCTCATTTATTTCGTATTTGTTCTGGGCATCGGCTGGGCCCTGAAAAGGTACATGAAAGATTCATCAGCCTTTCTGGAAGCTGGTCGATCCCTCCCGGCCTGGGTCACGGGCCTGGCTTTTATTTCGGCCAACCTGGGGGCCCTTGAAGTGATCGGAATGGCAGCCTCCGGCGCCAAATATGGAATGATAATTATCCACCATTTCCTGATCGGTGCCATCCCGGCCATGATTTTCCTGGCCATATTTATGATGCCATTCTATTACGGATCCAAGGCCCGTTCGGTACCGGAATACCTGAAGCTGCGTTTCGATGAGAAAACCAGGGGTTTCAACGCCTTTGCCTTTGCTATTATGACCGTATTTTCTTCCGGTATTTCCATGTATGCCCTGGCCCTTTTGGGACAGGTGATCATGCCTCTGGATATCGACTGGAACATCCTGGGCCTTCATATCGGGGAATTTGATTTCTACCTCCTGATCTCAGCGATGATCGTTCTGGTTTATATGGTCCTGGGCGGACTCACCTCGGCCATCTACAACGAAGTTTTGCAGTTTTTCCTGATTGTTATTGGTTTTGCTCCTGTGGTATTTATTGGCCTGAAGGAAGTAGGCGGATGGGAAGGCATTAGGGCCAATCTACCCGAAAATATGTTGCACTCATGGAAGTTTGCCGGGAACGCGGCAGACAATCCAATGGGTGTGAACTGGTTTGCTGTGTTCTTTGGTCTCGGATTCGTGCTAAGCTTCGGCTACTGGTGTACCAACTTCCTGGTGGTTCAGCGGGGAATGGCCGCCGGATCCATGTCAGCTGCACGTAAGACCCCCCTCATTGGCGCCCTGCCCAAGATGTTCCTGCCCCTGCTGGTAGTGGTTCCCGGCATGATAGCTCTGGCATTGACTAACCTGGGCACGCTTGAGCTCCCGCTTAAAGAGGGCACGATGGTGACCGATTATGACAAAGTGATCCCCATGTTGCTGATGCGTTATATGCCGGTGGGTGTATTGGGACTCGGACTGGTCGCCCTGATGGCTTCCTTTATGTCGGGAATGGCCGGTAACGTATCGGCCTTCAACACCGTATTCACTTACGACATCTACCAAAGCTATATCCGGCCGAACAAGAGCGACAAACACTACCTGAAGGTGGGACAATGGACCACAGTAGTAGGAGTCCTTGTCAGTATCATTACGGCGTATGTGGCCAAATCCTTTAACAACGTGATGGATTTTCTGCAGCTGGTCTTCGCCTTTATAAATGCTCCACTCTTTGCGGCCTTTCTGCTGGGTATGTTCTGGAAACGAACCACCGGCCATGCTGCATTCTGGGGACTGATAGGTGGTACCATTGCAGCATCCATTCACCACGGATTTACACTTCCAGTGGGTGCCACTGCAGGTGTAAAAGGTGGATTCTTCGGACTGGCCCATACCTACGGCAGTGAAATGGCGCAGAACTACTGGACGGCCGTCTACGCTTTCTCAGCAGCACTGTTGTTAACCTTTGTAATCACTCTGCTTACCAAGAAACTAAAGACTGACGACGAACTGAAAGGACTGGTCTATTCTCTGACACCCAAGGTCAGGGACGACTCAAAATACTGGTACCAGAAGCCTGAAGTACTCGCTGTTATCGTTGGCGTGATCTTAATTATCCTTACCATTATTGTCTGGTAAACTGAAAAAAAACTATATACAATGGGACTTGATATAAAAATACCAATTGGACTGATGTTCAGCATCCTGGGAGTGATACTTACCATCCTGGGAGTGGTTACCAGGGGCGATACGGAAATGTACGAACAGGCCCTGGGCTACAACGTCAACCTCTTCTCCGGACTGGTCATGCTGGCCTTTGGAGGTTTTATGTTACTCACTTCCAGACTGTTTAAAAAGAAGAAGGAAGATTGAAAAGGTATACCCTCTTAGCCTTTCTTGTTGTTTATTCAAGTCTTGTTTCCGGACAGCTTATCCGGGGACGGGTAGTTGACAAAGACAGTCAACAACCTGTGGATTTTGCATCGATTTACATTGAAGGGACTTTCGTGGGAACCACTCCTTCTGAAAATGGGGAGTTTGCTTTGGATGTTAGTGAATATGCCGGCAGGCCGCTTTATATAAGCGCTGTGGGTTATCAGACTACTTCCCTGGACACGCAAAAGAAGCTTGATTTCCATACCATTTACCTGAAAAAGACCGTATACGAATTAGACGAGGTCGTACTGGAGTCTGCCTCCCTGGTGAAAAAAAGGGAGAAGTACCTGAAGATCTTCAGAAAGGAATTTCTGGGAACCTCAAAGAATGCGAAGAATTGTTTCATTCTGAACGAAGAGGCCATCAGCTTTAATTATAAGACCGATCGGGATACCCTTAAGGCATTTTCACGTGAACCCCTGATCATCCTGAACAATTCGCTGGGTTACCAGATCACCTACTACCTGGGCAAATTTGAATTCGATCGTAGTAACAATACCACCACCTTTACCGGGAACATTAGCTTCAATAAGGATCTGTCTAACATTGGCCAAAGCAGAGAGGATATGAAGTTTAATCGGAAGAAAACCTACCTGGGTTCGTCCAAGCACTTTTTCACCAGCCTGTGGGAAGGTAATCTACTGGCAGAAGGATTTTACGTGCAAAAAGTCAGGACCGCCGATGCACTCAAAGAGGAAGATTTTGTTTTCCAGGATTCCAGGGGGAAGAAGTACTTTCTCTACAACGAAGACCTGGAAATTTCCTACGACCACTACCAAACCACGGTGCACTTTCTCCGAAGGATGGCATTCTTCGACAGGGATGGATTTTTCGAACCTGAAGCCATCCTGTGGTATGGCTACATGTCACATGCCCGCATTGCCGATTGGTTGCCCTACGAGTACATTCCGGAGCATTAAGGGGCATCTCAATGTGTTCAACCTATAGCCAGGGAAATAGCCTCGTTATTCATACCATTTGAGGCCAGTAAAAGGACTGTTTTTCTTATAGATCCACGTTTCTGCCAAACTGCTCGCTGGGCAATCCATCCAAAGCATATACCTTCTCTGAGCTAAATCCATTGTTCAGTAAAATCTTTCGGGAAGCAATATTTTGAGGATCTGTAATGGCATATACCCTCTTCAGGCTGGGATCCGAAAGGGCAGTTTCCATTAAAACTTCCGTGATTTCATTACCAAAACCCTTCCCCCAGTAGTCGGGTTTAAGCATGTAGCCCAGTTCTGCTTCCTGTCGCCTGTCCCCCAGGATCTCCAGTTTGGCCAGGCCCAGCAGCTTTCCTGTTTGTCTTTCAAAGATCTTGAATGTGCCGTATTCCAGATGAACTTCACCGTTTCTCAGAAAGTGTTCGAACTTTTCCAGGGCTTCCTCTTCATCCAGTGCCCTTTCGGTGATCATGGCCATGACCATTTCATTTCCAACCAGTTCATAATACTGTTCGAAATCCTCAGAAGTCAGTTTGTCCAAATAAATTCTTCGTTTCATAACAAGACAACTTAACACATGAAATATACAACTTTATGTCTTTGACTTCCAGCCAGCCGAAATCACAGTAATGGCTCCTCCAAGAACCGAGAGTGCTCCCAGTATGCTAAGCAGGGAAAAGGATTCGGGTTCGATCCAGCTTACCTGCATGCGTGAGAGAATGGCCATGGTGATAAAGGTAATGATGGGATTCAGGGTAATGATCACACTAACCCGGGTAGCCTCCGTATTTTTAATGGCGATGGCCAGTGATCCATAGGCCAGGACCGTATTGAGCCCCAGGTAGAGCAGTATGTACCAGTTTGCCATGGGCATACCCTGTAGCTGACCAAAGCTCACAAAAGGAATAAGGGCAAAAGCACAGACCCCGTAGATGAAAAGATTCAGCTGATTGGGACCAATCTTTTGCAGTAAGGCCTTCTGACTGGTGGCAAAAGCTGCCCAGGCCAGTCCCCCGCCCAGCACCAGCATCATCCCAAGCGTGAAGTTTTCTCCGCCAGTGACCAGATCACGCAGCGTCTCCGAATAAAAGAGACCTATGCCCGCCAGCACCAGTATAAATCCCACAATATGCTTCCAGTTTACGTGTTCCTTGAAAATGATGATGCCCGATAGGGCAAAACTTACTGGAGCTATCTGAATAAATATCTGGGAAGCCGAGGGGCTTACATACTTGATCCCGGCAATAAAACCGGTATAATTCAGAGCCAGAAAAAGGGCTGCCAGTAGCAGCAATAAGGGAGGTTTCAGGAAGATCCTGAAATCCTGCCTGCGAAAGATCAGGGTCCAGACAGCCAGCACCAGGAAAGCAATAAAAAACCGAAACCATACCACCGTTATGGGTGAAAGTTCATAGGTGATCACCTTAAGCACAATGGCCATAAATCCCCACAAGGAGGCGGTGAAGATGGCATAAAGAATGCCCTTTCGGTTATTGCTGCCCATTTACCAGGCTATATCCATTTCGTCCACCAAATATCCTGCACCTGCAAATTTGTCTATAATAAACAGTATGTACCTTACATCCACAGTAATGTTGCGGCAAAGACTTGGATCGTAATGTACATCGCTCATGGTTCCTTCCCAGTTGCGGTCGAAATTAATTCCGATCAGGCGTCCGTCTGCATCCAGTACCGGACTGCCAGAATTTCCTCCGGAAGTATGGTTAGAGGCAATGAAACAAACCGGCATGGTGCCATTCACTCCATATTTGCCATAATCTTTGCTTTCATAAAGCTCCCTGAGACGATCCGGAATGGCATAGTCCTCAAATCCTTCAGAGCCCTTGTCCATGATGCCCGCCAGGGTTGTATAATGCTTGTATTGGACCCCATCTTTTGGCTGGTAGTCGTCCACCTTCCCATAGGTAATCCGCATGGTGAAATTGGCATCCGGGTAGAGCAAACGATCCTCCTCCATCTCCAGCAGGGCTGCCATATAGGTCTTATAATTCCTGTTCAGCTCACTTCTTATTCTACCGGACTCGGGCATGATATTCACACGGTAGAGCTCCATAAACTGGTTAAAGTAAACCAGGATGGGATCCTGCTCCAGCTTTTTAATGGCGGCTTCCGAATTTTTAGCGTATTTAGTCAGAAGCTTGCTCATCTTATCGGGATTGTTGAAAACCGTTTTGCCATAGACAGCTTCCGCAAATTTGCTGAAGTCTCCCTGGTATTTCTCCATCACCTCTCCGTAGAAAGCCGGGACAAATGTGGAGGGCATTTCGCGATAATACGCCTGCATCAGTGCAGCAAAAGTCTCCTGGTCGATGGGACCGTGGTAATTTTTAGTAAATCCTGCCATTTGCCTCTCCAGACGCTCCACACTGGCTCCCTGGCTCATCATGCGGCTGAATCTGGAAGCCTGCCTGAACAGTTCCACTGCCATTATGGATTCATTCATCATGTCCATGGCCGTTTCATAGTTCTCCAGTTCCTTATACAGGGATGCAAATTGGGGAAGAAGATCATCGTACTTTAAAGTACGCTCTCCGTCGGCTTCCACCCAGGCTTTAAACATATCCTCTTCCGCCAGTTTGAGCTCCACTGCATCGTTGCGGGTAAGTCCCAGAATGATGCCCTGCCATTTTTTCCAGGCATTGCTTACACCCCTGAACTTGCTGGCGTACTGTATTCTAACCACATCGCTTTGCTTCATGTATTTTTCCATGATATCCAGACGGGTGGTTCTCAGGTCGATCTTTAAAGGCAGACTGGTTTCGAGCATGGAACGCACTGCGGCTGAATACAGGTACTGGGTGGTGGAACCCGGGTAACCCATAACCATGGTGAAATCGCCCTTTTCCACGCCACCTGCGGCTATTTCCAGGTGCTTCCTTGGCTTATAGGGTTGGTTTGAGGGATCGTAGTCGGCCGGTTCGTTATCTTCATTGGCATATACCCTGAACATGGAAAAATCACCGGTATGCCTGGGCCACATCCAGTTGTCCTGATCGGCTCCAAAATTGCCAATGGATTCAGGTGGCGCTCCCACCAGTCGCACATCCCGAAAGGTTTCATAGACAAACATGTAGTAGGCATTCCCATAATAGAAAGGTCTGATCTGTGCGCTCAAATGACTTCCATTGGTAGCTTCATCCATGATTTCTCCCATCTGCATACGGATGTATTGCTCGTGCTCCTCAGGATCCAGATCCCTTGTGATTCCAGCGGTCATCTCTTCGGTCACATCTTTAATATACCTCAGATAAGTGACAGTGAGACCCTCGTTGGGCAATTCTTCTTCTCTGCTTTTGGCCCAGAATCCGTGAGTCAGATAGTCATTTTCCACAGAGCTGTGCGACTGAATGGTTCCGTAACCACAGTGATGGTTGGTGAGCAGCAGACCTTCGGCCGAAATCATCTCACCGGTACATCCCCGTCCAAAAATTACCAGCGCATCCTTCAGGCAGTCCTGGTTGATGCTGTAAATATCTTCCGCACTGAGCCTTAATCCTGCCTCCTGCATGGCTTCTATGTTATACTTTTCCAGCAGAAGAGGAATCCACATTCCTTCTTCAGCCTTCAAATCCCTGCTTCCAATAACCAATAGTATGGCCGTGATCGCAAATAACATTACCTGTCGAAATATTCCTTGACTCTTTTTCATCATGCTACTCTTAATGGTTTATGCTAACAAATGTTTTTAATTCACTATATACTCGCTGTACGGGAAGTCCCATCACATTAAAATAACTCCCTTTAATACTCTCCACTGCAATATGACCGATCCATTCCTGAATTCCGTAGGCACCTGCCTTATCGTAGGGCCTGAACTGATCGACATAATGTTCGATCTCCTCCTTATCCAGGCTGGAAAAAATGACGTCTGTTTTCACGTGAAAGGATCTTCTGGCATTTGCCGATCGAAGACATACACCGGTAAACACCTGGTGGGTATCCCCGGACAAAGCCTCAATCATCTCCAGGGCCTCCTCCCGGTCGGCCGGCTTGCCAAGCTCCTTTTCCCGATGCCAGACGATGGTGTCGGCCGTAAGCAGGATCTGATGTAAATCCAGCGGGGACTTGTAGGCCTCTGACTTATGCTCTGCCAGGTAAAGGGCAATATCTCCCCGGCTCAGATGGGCAGGGAAGTCCTCGTGGATATGCTCTGTCTCCACTACCCTGAAAGGGATACCCAGTTCTTTCATCAGGGCCGATCTGCGTGGAGACTGCGAAGCCAGTAATATTTCATATGCTTTCAGTTCCTCCAATGCTAATAATTCTTAACCACACTCAGGTAAAACACCACCACCGAATACAGGATCCCCGCCAGCATGACCAGCTTAATCAGGAAACTGGCACGTCTGTAGGCCCTTTTATCACCGGCCAGCAGGACCTGCAGGGTCAATGCCAGCAGAGGCAGGGCCAAAAGCAAGGCAAAATAGATCAGGGAGATATAATCGAGGGGCTCGACGGAAAATACAATGTATTTTAGCAGCAGATAAACCAGTACTGCCAGGGTTCCCAGGATCATAAGCACCAGGGAAACCTTGGTCCATTTGCTTCCTAAGACGATGGGAACGGTCTTCATCCCGTAGGCCCTGTCGCCTTCAAAATCTTCCGCATCCTTTATGACCTCACGAATCAATGTGGTGATAAAGGCAAAAAAGCTAAACGCCCCTACCCAGGCGATAAGGTAGCCAAAGCTGGCACTGCTTCTGAGCATAAGTTCCCCATATTCCCGGTTTAATAAGGGTATTTCGAAGAGTATAACCATCAGGGGTACCAATCCGGTTAAAAAGGATACTGCCAGATTACCTACCAGGAATTGACGCTTGTAGTTGGTGGAATAAAACCACAGCAAGCCCGTTGCGATCAGAAAGACCATGGAAAGGGTGGGCAATTTGATATAGAAAGCCAGGTAAATGCCAATCCCCACCCCCATGATGTTCATGATGGCATGCAGGATCATGGCCTGGCGACGATGAATACTCACACCCACTACCACTCGCTTGGGTTTGTTAATCAGATCGGCCTGGGTATCGAAATAGTCGTTAATGATATAACCTCCGGCCGCAATCAGCATGGTGGAAAACACCAGCAATGCGAACTGAAAATCACCAAACTGCAGCTCAAAGGTGGAAGAAGGAAGCAAGGGTTCCATGATCAGGTAGCGCATGGCGTACTGGGTGAATGCAATGATCAGCAGGTTGGGGAACCTCACCAGGCGCAATACGGATTGAATTTTCCCGATCATATTTCAGATTTACCAGGTAAATGAATGACCGTCCATCCACCTTCCATGCAGGCGAAGAACCTGTTCTACCACATCTCTTACACAACCTTCACCCCCTCCAAAAGGCGAGATATAGTGAGATACGGATTTAATCTCTTCTACAGCATTGGCCGGACAGCAAGGAACTCCCACCTTTTTCATCACCTCGTAATCGGGCAAATCGTCGCCCATATAAAGCACCTGTTCGGGAGTAAGATCGTATTTGAAAATAAAATCCTCAAAGTCTTCCATCTTATAGGACGAGGCCAGGTAAATGTCGGTAATACCCAGTCCTTTGAATCGCAGGGCCACCGATTCGGTGTTTCCCCCCGTGATGATGGCAATGGGATAGCCGCGTTTGATGGCATATTGCAGGGCATAGCCATCTTTGGTATTCATGGAACGCATAAGTTCCCCGGTAGGGTGCAGGTAAACTTCAGGGCTGCTGAGTACTCCGTCTACATCAAAGGCAAATGCTTTTACTTTCTGTAGTCCTTCTTTAAAATTGGTCATGCAATCTTATCACTTATGGGCTTATTCCTCCCGGGAGCGCTGAATTTCCCGGCTTATAAAAGTATACAATTTCTCCCATTCGGGATGACTCTTCAACAATTCTCTGTGCTTCTCCATGGTAAGCTGGTCGTTGCGTACGGCCGGACCGGTCTGTGCATCCCGAGCACCCATGCTGTCGATCTTATGAAAAGTCTCTTCCAGCAAAGGATCCAGCATGTTTAGAGGTAGATTCTTCTCCTTCAGTATCTGCTGGGCGATGTCCACCATGTGATTGGAAAAATTATTGGCAAACACAGCCGCCAGGTGAATGCTCAGTCTTTGAGCTGAATCGCACATCTGTACTCTGCCGGATATGGATAATGCCAGTGCATAAACTTTATCACTCACCCCGGTCGAGGAACCCTCTACCAGGAAGGGTAACAGACCAAGTCTCACTGGACGTTCACTGCTTAGGGTCTGCAAAGGATACATAACACCGTATTCGGAAAAATGGCCCTTGAATACATCCATGGGAAGCGATCCGGCAGTATGCATCCAGATCCCCTGATGACCTGAATACTCCTTGGCCACATCCTTTACAGCATCATCGGGAACTGCCACCAGATAGAAATCGGCCTTTCCGGGCAGCTCTTCGATGGTGCCTATGGCTTTAGTTTTCAATCCAGCGGCCAGCTTACGGGCACTTTCTTCTGTTCTGGACCATACGGCGTCAATGATATGCCCCTGAGCATGAAGATGCCGGGAAACGTGTGTAGCCACATTCCCGGCACCTAATAGTACTATATGCTTTTTATCAGATCCGATGATCTGTCGTTTAGAAGCAATATTTGCCCTCGTCGATCAACTGGTCTGCTATCCTTCTGCGCGCTTCCTTTACATTCACACCGGCAGTCCAGGTGAAATTAGCAATACCCTTTTCGAGCAGTTCTCGTACCTCGCCATAGGCGAATGAGTAAGTAGTATCTTTGGCGAACTTGGCAATACGGGCTGCTGCATCATAGACGAAAACATCAGCCATGTCGCGGTATATCTTGCATGCTTCCTCGCCCTTCATGGCTTCCATTTTCTTTAGGCGCAGAACTACAGATTCTGCAGCATATACCTGAATGATGCAATCTGAAATATTGCTGAGAATTTCCTGTTCAGTAACCAGGGTACGGCTGAATTTCTCTGAAGCTGCCTTAAGAAGCATAAGGACCACTTTCTTCTGATTAGCTACATACTGATCTTTCTCTTCAAACCAGCCCTCGGCAGGAGCAGGCGCACCATCCATCTTCTTCACCTCTTCAAAAGCCTTCTCGGCCAGCTCCATCACGGGGAGTACCTTCTTGGCTCCTTTCTTCAGGATATTATCCACCAGCAGAAGACGATTGATTTCATTGGTTCCCTCAAAGATCCGGTTGATCCTGGAATCGCGATAGCCCTTATCGATAAACATCTCGGCAGAGAATCCCATACCTCCGTGAATCTGGACTCCCTCGTCCACCACATAGTCCAGTGCTTCGGAACCAAATACTTTCATGGCGGCAGCCTCCACAGCAAAATGGTTAAAGGCTTCCATGGTATTTCTTCCCTTATCATCCCCATTGGCCACATAGTGCTCAATGGCATCGTCAAGGGCCTTGCTGGCACGATATACGGAGCACTCAGTGGCAAAGGTACGTATCACCTGCTCGGCCAGTTTGTACTTAATGGCTCCAAACTGGGAAATCAGGCAGTTAAACTGCTTTCTCTCATTGGCATACTGCACACTCTGATCAATGGCTTTTTTGGCTGATCCAATCACATTGGCTCCAAGCTTGATACGGCCCATATGCAGGATATTCAGAGCAATCCTGAACCCCTCTCCTCGCTTTCCGAGCATGTTTTCCACAGGTACTTTCACATCGTTAAAGAAGATCTGGCGGGTGGAAGATCCCTTGATACCCATCTTCTTTTCTTCCGGATTGAAGGTAATTCCTTCAAAGTCGCGGTCCACGATAAATGCGCTGAGAACACGGTCGTTATCGATTTTGGCAAAAACGGTCATCACATCGGCAAAACCCCCGTTCGTGATCCACATCTTGGCCCCGTTGAGTACATAGTGCTTACCGTCTTCGGTGAGCACAGCCTTGGTAGTTCCGGAGTTGGCATCCGATCCTGCACCTGGTTCGGTAAGGCAATAGGCTCCAATCCACTCGCCGGTCGCAAGTTTGGGTATGTATTTGGCGCGCTGCTCTTCGTTTCCATAGTAAAGAATGGGAAGAGTTCCGATACCGGTATGGCAGGAATAGGCCACAGCGTAAGAATAGCCGGCACCCAACACTTCGCTGGAATACATGGTGGTGATAAAGTTCTGGCCAAAGCCTTCGTATTCTTCGGGAATGGTGATTCCCAAAAGACCCAGTTCGCCTGATTTCTCCAAAAGTGACCTCATAAGGCCATCTTCCTGAGCGTCGATGCGGTCGGCCACCGGAAAGACTTCGGTCTCCAGGAAATCTTTACAGGTTTCACCGATCATTCGCTGCTCCTCATCCAATTCTTCAGGGATAAATACATCAGCGGGATCGGTTTCTTTAACCAAAAATTCACCGCCTGTAATCAGTTTCTTCTCTTCCATAGTTATTGTTTTACTCGTTTTAAAGTTCAAGTGATTGGGCCACTAATTCGGCAATATCGAAGTTCTTCACTTCCTCTTCCTTGTTTTTGTATTTGATGCCATCGGTCATCATCACCATACAATAGGGACAGGCCGTGGCAATGATATCGGCTCCGGTTTTAAGAGCATCCTCCGTTCTTTCCAGAAAGACCTCCTTCTCCCCTTTCTCTGCTTCTTTGAACATTTGTCCGCCCCCTGCACCGCAGCAAAGCGCAAAACTCTTATTGCGATCCATTTCCACCTGGGTGGATGAAAGCGCGTTCAGGACCTGGCGAGGAGCTTTGTATTCCTTGTTAGCTCTACCCAGGTAACAGGGATCGTGAAAAGTAATCTTCTTGCCCGATAAAGGAGTGCCGTTCAAGGACAGTTTCCCTTCTTCCATAAGGTCTCGAAGGAATTGCGAATGGTGCACCACTTCGTAGTTCCCACCCAGATCGGGATATTCATTTAAGAAAGTATTGAAAGCGTGGGGATCGCAGGTCAGGATCTTTTTTACTTCGTATCCTTCAAAGACTTCAATGTTCATAAGCGCCTGCATCTGGAACAGCATTTCGTTGCCGGCCCTTCTTGCCACATCGCCACTGGTTCCCTCTTCCGTACCCAGGACAGCATAAGATATACCCAGATGGTTCAGGACCTTGGCAAAGGCTGTACTTACCTGCTTGTAACGATCGTCAAAAGCACCTGCCGACCCCACCCAAAGCAGGTATTCCGGTTTTTCTCCCTTGGCAAGCATATCGGCCATCAGGGGAACCTCCACCTTTCCATCGGCCCACAGCATGCGGTCTTCCGGTGAAAACTGCCAGGGAGCCCCGTTGTTTTCTATGTTGGAAAAAATGGCATTCAGTTCTCCGGGAGCTGCACTTTCTTCCATGACCAGGTAGCGCCTCATACCCACAATCAGGGAAGGATGATTGATGTTTATGGGACATTCCTGTGCACAGGCATTGCAAAGGGTACATGCCCACAGTTCCTCCTCGCTAACATAGTCCCTGAGCAGGGCTTTGTTATCGGAATATTCTTTCCCCTCTTTCACCAGTCCGGGCCCCTTTTCCTTCATCCGTGCCCTTACATCCATCACGATCTTCCTGGGACTAAGCATCTTGCCTGTAAGGTTGGCGGGACATACTGAGGTACAGCGACCACACTCGGTACAGGCCAGGGAGTCAAAGTAATTTTTCCAGCTCACATCTTCCACATCCAGCATTCCAAAACGCTCCACGCCCATTTCTTCAGCTTCCTCACCTTCCGGCGGGGCAGCAAATGCCTGGTTGGGATCCATCATGATCTTCACCTCCTTGGTAATGCTTTCCATGGTATCCAGTTTTCCCAGCGGTTCCAGACGGCTGAGGAAAACATTGGGTACGGACATAAATACATGAAAGTGCTTGGAGTAGGGCAGGTAATTGGCAAATACGAAGATCAGGCCGATGTGAAGCCACCAATTGAACTCGTGCCAGAAATGATTCCCCTCACCTGCATCCATAAATCCTGCCAGCATCTGGCTTACCGGATAAACGCCCTCAATGCCATGACCGTGAGCAGAGGCATCCAGCAAATAATACGTATTCATCCCGAGCAGACTTACCATCAGCAAAAAAATCATGGTAAGTGCAATGTTTGCATCCAGGTGAGAGATGTGCTTCATCTCAATCCCTGAGAATCGCTTCACATTCAGAAAAATCCTTCTGAATAAAAACACAATGATTGCCAGGGCAATGACCAGGGCAAAAATGTCGCCTGAAGCCATAATGATGTTGTATACGACACCCAGAAAGGACAGCACCCTTTCTGTTCCAAACAAGCCATCGATCACCATTTCAATACTGCCAATCAGGATCACACAAAATCCCCAGAACACCAGGGCATGCAACAATCCCATGATCGGGTGTCGGAAGATCTTGGTCTGTCCGATGGCCACTTCCATCATAACTCCAAAACGGCGGCCCAGTTGCTTTACCGGAAAGCCCCCCTTGGTCTGTTTAAAGAATCCGATAAATTTGCGGGTGGTATACCCGAATACCCCCAGGGTAAGCAGGAGGGCCAGCAGGAAAATAATCTGTTTGTCCATAAAGGAGTATTTAGGTCTTGGCTATAAAGCTTTGGCTGCCTTGATCTCACTGATGAGCTCCGGAAGCACTTTTAAGGCATCTCCTACGATGCCATAATCGG
>Ga0180435_10001289_pt1 | contig 26325 bp, 24 predicted proteins | sample SS_ome_3_FD_132467 | JGI IMG/M metagenome (GOLD analysis project Ga0180435, IMG submission 132467) | Hypersaline lake sediment archaeal communities from the Salton Sea, California, USA - SS_3_S_1 metaG | ecosystem: Environmental > Aquatic > Non-marine Saline and Alkaline > Hypersaline >... | reverse complement strand
TCGCCGCCAAGTCCGTGTACCGTCAAGCAGCGAATCCGTGACCTGAGGAGCCGGATGCGGGAATGCCGCACGTCCGGATCTGTGGGGGGCCGGGGGAGGTGACTCCCCTGGCCTACCCGACTGTCGCTGCCCATTTTGGTTAACAGCCGGGGGGGGGGCTTGAGTCACTGCGGTGATGGAATTGACCAGGCAGGTTCGCTAGTGGTACATTCACTCATGGCTGCAGTCCACCTGATATCACGGTCAATCCATATCGAGTTAGGCCGTTAGGAGTGTTATTAAAGTATGGGAATATCGATTAACCCAGCATCTGTAGTGTTTAAGTGGCTGGACGATAGACGAGATGCTCAAGTGCGTAAAGCAGACTATCTGGACAGTATCGCCGAAGTGGCAGCTGAGCTGGCTACTATATGGCAAGATGTTGTTGCTAAAGTTGCATTCGCCAAAACGGTTGACGTGCGAGAATGCAAGGGGGCTAACTCAATGCTCGTGCATCCACCAAATACGACATTGTGTAATACGGGCACCATTTCTAGACTGGAAGCATTCTACAACCGGGTATCGGATATACTTGGAAAAGAGAATCAATCAGATGTTGACCCAATCGTATTTCACATCGCATCTATTATTCAGAAGCGCTACCTAACCAAAGCTCTTGTAGAGGCCGAGCTGTTAGGAATAGAGATGGCTGGGTTTTACAGTTCAGACAATACACTTGATGCTGTTCAAACACTGGAGGGGTCGGTATTGGCATTGCATAGAGAGGCGGCAGCACTCGATATATTTGCAAAGTCATTCCGCGCAAAAATTGTGTAAGAATAGCAATGGCTTGGGAATGCGTGGTTCCACGGCCTAACAAGAGCTTGCAGCGGATCATCGGCCCTGTCACGTGCAATGCTTGCGCATGGCCCGCGCCAGACCCGCTGACCGCTGAAGCCAACATTAGGTAATCGTTATTGAAGGGGTTATTGTGAAGCTAGGCGCCCAGAGTATAGCTCTAGATTGTCCACATTGTGGAGTCAATAAATGTCAGTTCAAGCTGGACCACGACCTGCGTAGAGGCTTCACTAGTGTGATTATGATTGAAGATGGTGATGGTAATCGACAGCCACATAGTGGTCGACGAGGACATCTAGTGTACTCATGCTCTAATTGTCATGGCCACATATACCAGCTCATCGAATATTGGGGCTCTGGATCTGTCACACGAGGCTCGAATGTGGCCGGTATGTCATCTACGCCTCCCGCGCCTGCAGGCAGTTCCGGCATCAGGCTGGTGCACCAATATCCTATAGCAACTCCCCTTCAGCATCCGTCTATACCGCTAGATGTGAAGAAGGCTTCAATAGAGGCAGAGAAGTGCTTAGTTGTCGGGGCGTACAATGCGTGCGGCACGATGGCTCGGCGAGCGATCGATGCACTATGTATTGAGAGAGGAGGTAAAGGAAGTGTTCTCTTTCATCGCCTACGGGATTTGCACGAGAAGCATGCGATAACCCCTGATTTATGGGAATGGGCAGAAGACTTACGCATTGTTGGCAAGTCAGGTGCCCATCCTGATGTAGATGCGGTGTCGGAGGATGACGCTCGATATGCAGTTCGGTTTCTTAGGGAGATAATTCGATATGTTTACGTGAATCCATATGAACGTAAGCATCGAAAAGCAGATGACTGAGATACGTTAGGACAATGACTTAACAGGAGCTTGCACTTGACAATCGCGCCTGTCACACCTAGAACTGCTCCGCCCCCCGCGCCCGGGGCGCTTGGGGATAAGGCCAGTGATAGGATGCCGGATGTGATCAGGATAATACTTGTATCATTCCTGTTAGTGTATGCAGGAGGGACAGCCTATTCGTGTTCATGTGATGGTATCCCCACCATCCAAGAAGAGTTTGAGCAAAGTGATATTGTATTTGCGGGTAGAATTGCCGATATAGTGTCCGTGCTGCAATGGGATTTCACAGTGCCCCAATTCGACGACACAGCTACATTTTATTATAACAAATGGGCAGTGTACGTAGAAAGTGTATGGAAAGGCACGGTCGCTGATACGTTATATGTCTACTCCGGGCTTGGAGGGGGCGATTGTGGTGTTCGTTTTACTCCTGGAAGTCGGTATATCATATATGGATGGATGTGTCATGAAAGCATGGAGCAAATATGTGAGGATAAGCCAGAACATGAGTACCCGTTCTACCTGACAGGTATTTGTAATCGCACGAAGTCAATTGATGCGGCAGCGAGTGACTTAAAACAATTACCGGCGCCCATATGGAAGAGATGTGATCAAAAGGAGTAAGTGGACCAGATAATGAAATACAGCTCATCTCCGGGCCTTCTCCGCGTAGCCCTCGCTCCCCGCGCCCGGTGCGCTTGGTGGTGAAGGGGAATGGGAATAGATAAAGGGATCGCCATGGGCAGTAGAATGCGACTGAGGGAACGGCTAGCCCCACTTGTCCTCCTGCTCCCACTCCTTTCCTCCCTACCTGGATGCTCTGGCTATCGGGCGGCGACGATCCCGGGGGTGGAGTATGCCGGTGCGCTGGAGGAGAACACCGTCGACCTCTTCGTCGGCCAATCGGCACGTATCACCCTGAAGTCAGGTAAGGAGGAAGTCGGGGAGATCGTGGGTATCAGCGATTCTGAAATCACGCTGGGGCGGCCCAGCAACTTCGGGTTCCTGAGGATCGCAATACCTGTAGCGGAGATAGGGTCGGTTGAAGTGGAGCATGTGGGCAGGGTAGAATCCATTATCGGATGGACAGTCTTTGGAGTGGGGGTTCTGACGGCGGCGTTCCTGATCATGATGCGAAACGCTTTCAGCGGAATGGGAGCTTAGCGCTCTCCCGCACCTGGGGCGCTTGTAGGTGAAACTAACGCTGGGTTACCGGAGGATAAGAGTTGTGTCAGATGACGTGCTCCAAGTTTTCAAACTAGCGCATCCGCTACTTGCGCTCGGATTTATTGTCAATCTCGTCTTTCTCCGCGTACGGGTCGGCAATCATTCGCCTTTCCTGCTTCTGTGGCTGCTGTTCTGGGTAATGGCCCTCGCCCATTGGATCGTCGTCACGTTGTTCATCGATCCATCTATGAGCTTCGAGTTGCGGTTTCTTGTTTCAGGTTCTGCTTCCATATTTGCTTCTCTATTCTTGTTCTTGGCGTCAGACTTTCTTGGATTCGCCGTAGGCCGAGCTGCATCGGCATCTCGTGCTCGATCGTTGATAAAGTGGGGGATCCCGTGCGGCGCGGCACTTGTGGCGCTTCTGGTGCTCCCGGTAGAATTAAAGAGCTTTGTCTCCAATGCTCTTTGGTTTCTGGCGCTCGCTATATTTACAGGCAGACGTGGGCAAGTTGTCGCGAACTCGAGCGGGTGCGTATCGGTCCTTCTCTATGTCTACGCCGGTTTGAACCTAGTCTACTTTAGTCGAGAGAGTGATCCGGGGCTAGTCCTAGGCTTGTGGGCCATTTCTGTGCCTTTAAAGATAGTCCTCTACTACGCTGGATACGCTGAGTTGTCAACAGTTGCGGTTGTGAACAAGGATTCACGAGTCAAGGCGCAGGTAAGCCCACCTCCTCCCGCCCCAGATGTGAGTGTGGAATTCACTGGTTTCTGGGGCTTCCTTTACATTTTGTGCCGGTTGTGCCTACCATTAATTCATCCGCCAGTAGAATCCCGCGATGCGCGCATGCTGAGCCAGCGGATCAGGGCGCTGAGCTCTATGTCCGAGTAGGCGGAAGGTCTTGATGCCGGGAGGTTGGTTCTATAGCGGGGGCTGGGCAGACTGGTCCGGATGATTCCCAAGAGCTAACGCGGGGGTGATGGGCTAGGCCGCCCTCCTCGAGTACCGATGATGCAGCCCGCCCAGGACTTCCTCTACCTGGATATCCAGCCTCGGGAGACTCGGCGGCCCGCGGCACCGGGCAATCCTTATCCAGCCCCAAATGAGTCCGACTCCGGTGATAATAGTCCAGGTAGTCGCGGAGCACTCGCCGCAGATGCTGCTCGTTCAGGATGATCGCGTGATCCAGGCATTCCCTCCGGATCGACCCGATCACCCGCTCGACATATGGGTTCTGCCAGGGGGAGCGATACGAGGTTAGGATCTGCTCGATGCCCAGGGCCGCGACACGTCGAATGAAATCACCTCCATACTTGCCGTCCCGATCCCTGATCAGGTACAGAGGCACCTCGTGCTCAAAGCAGGCCTCGACCATCTGCTGCCCGGTCCAGGTAGCGGAGGGTGAGAGGGTCACGTTGAAGTGTCGGATCGTTCGCCGGGCATTGTCGAGAACCAGGAACACGTAGATCACTCCGAAGGTAACCGTCGGCACGGTGAAGAAGTCGATCGAGACAATGTCTTTGGCGTGGTTGGTCAGGAAGGTGCGCCAGGTCTGGGATGGGGGCCGGTCTGGCTTGACCATATACTTGGACACCGTGCCCTGGCTGATATCGATGCCAAGTTTGAGCAGCTCGCCGTGGATGCGGGGCGCTCCCCATAGCGGATTAGCCGCCGACATCTGGCGAATCAGATCCCGGATCTCTGGGGCTACTCTCGGCCTACCTGGCCAGCGGTAGCGGCTCTTCCACCTCCAGTAGTAGCGGAAGCCTCGGCGATGCCAGCGGATGACTGTCTCGGGCTGGACGATGTAAAGGGATCGTCTCCAGTCGGGCCAGAAGCAGCTGAGAACGTCCCAGAACGCACGATCTCGCCAGCGGAGGGCTGGTCTGCTACAATTGCGTTGCAGAACTTCAATCTGATGACGGAGCGCAAGATTCTCGGCAACGAGCGCCTGGCGGGATTTGAGCCCCGATCGCAGGGCCTGAAGAAGTAGTTTGAGCATAATCCGGGCATATCGGCACCCCGTCGTAACTCCTTGAATATCAGGGCGGACGAATAAAAGGAAGCCACAGGGAAGTTCAATATCCCATCTCGGCTCAGCCTCGTAAGTTATTCAATACCGGGGCGGACGAATAATTAGAGGACACATGGCACATTGAAATATACCGTCAGTCCGCCTTCTTCGTTTCCGGATGCCTGCAATTTCCCGCCATGGGCCTCGATGATGGTGCGACAGATGGGCAGTCCCATGCCCAGCCCGGCCGATTTCGTGGTGAAGAACGGATCGAACATCTCCGAGAGGACTTCGGCTGAGACTTCGGGTCCTTCGTCGCGTACACGCACGATAATGTCCCCGTCGTCGCTCGAGGCCGTTTCGATGACGATCTCGCCCCCCTGGTTTTCCATGGCCGCCAAGCCGTTCTGCAGCAGGTTCAGGATGACCTGTTGGAGCTGGATATGATCACAGTCGATCTGGGGGAGGCCCGGTGCCAATTCCAGGCGAATCGTCACGCCGTGATTCCTGGCCACGCTCTCGATGAACGACAAGCCGGAACGTACAATCGTGTTGATGTCGTGGTAGTCCCGCCGCTCGACGCCCTTGAGCATCATTTCGCGCAGACGGCTGATGATCTCTCGGGCCCGTTCGGCATCCTCACTGATATCCTGTAGCGCTTCATGAACTTCGTCGACCGCGGCCGTCGGCCGTTGCAGGAGATTTCTTCCCGCTCGGGCGTTGGTCTTGATGGCGGTCAAGGGCTGGTGCAATTCATGGGCGAACGCAGCCGTCAGCTCTCCCATGGTGGCGACGCGCGTCACGTGGGCCATCTCCTCGCGGGCGACCTTTTCCAGTTTGGCGTGTGCCTGGGCGAGGACCTCGTTCTTGGTGCTGATCACGCTGTTGGCTTTTTTCTGGAAGCGGTAACGACTCCAGATCAGAATCACGATCATGAGCAGGAAGACGGCGCTGGCGAGCATGATCCGCCGGCGGAAGGCCTCGAACTCCGCTTCCTGGCGCAGATTTCCGATCTCCTTGTCCTTGATGTCGGACTCGTAGCGGGCTTCGGCGGCGGCCATTTGTCGTGTCCTGGCCTCGTCAAAGATCTGGTCGTGGGCTTTCTTGTAGCGGCGATAGTAATCCAGGGCGCGGTCATAGCGGCCCGCGGCTTCCCAGGCTTCGGCCAGAGCGGCCAGATCATTCCGGATCAATTCCTGGACTTCCAAATCCTGGGCGATCTCGAGGGCGTCCTCGAGCATGGTAATCCCGCCGATAGGGTCGCCGTCCTTGACCAGGACGGTGCCAAGATATTGAAGGCTGACCGACTCGCCCTGCCGATCGGTCCGACTGCGATGAATACCCAAGGCCTCGGTGAACAGCGTCCTGGCTTGGTCGATGTGCCTCAATTCAAGGTGCACCATGCCCATGTTGTTCAGGGATTGGGCTTGTCCCAGCAGATCTCCGGCCGCTCGCCCTATGTCCAGCGCCTCTTGCATGACCCCGAGGGCCTGTTCGTATTGACCCTGCTCAAAATGAATGAGACCGATGTTGTTCATTGTGCTTGTCGCGTAGGTTTGTTTGTCCAGCTCCAGGAAGATTTCCAGAGCCCGTTGGTATTGCTCCAGAGCCAGATCATAGCGGCCCGCTGTTTGATGAATGCCCGCGATGTTGTTGTAGCAGTTGGCGGCCCCGGTCGGGTTTCCCGTCCCCAGATACAGATCAAGGGTGAGCAGGTAGTGCTCCAGGGCGGTATCGTGTTCACCCCAGACGAAATACAGGACCCCGATATTGTTGTTGGCGATGGCCATCTTGGCCTTGTTGTTCAGGTCCCGGGCGATGGCCAGACCTTCCTGGTAATTCCGGAGGGCGTTTCGGTAATCGCCTAAAAAATAATGTGCCAGTCCGATATCCATGAAGGCCACGTTGATGGCTGCAGGATCCTGCTGCCGGTGGGCCTCCTCGAGAGCGATCTTCCCGATGCCGAGGGCTTGTTCCGGATCGTCGTAACCCACCCGCCGGATGGTGTCATGCAGGTAGGACAACCGTTCCTCGGCCGGGAGGCTGTCCAGCACCGCCACCACCGACATCGAATCCGCCCGGGTAAACGCCGTCGCGCCTTGAGGCCACAGAATTAAGACGAGAACGGCAATGGCCACTATGACAACATATTGTGCCAAGCCCAGAGAGCGTCCATTGGACTTTGGTCCCATTGTAATTATCCCCAGATAAGCCATTATTATGTCGGTACGGAACCGATGCTGGAGGAATCGTGATTATCCACCAACCGGTTTCACGTATGCAATAGAAGAGTACCGAGGATCGGGATTGGAGCCTACCGACCTTTGAGAGCGCAAAGACAGATCAATGGCGAACATCAAGCGGAGACCCTTCGGGCTGCCGTGAAGGAGCATACCGGCTATCTAGGCGCTGTTGTCATGCGACTGCGCTCGAACACCCTTCGGATCGAAGATCTTGTTGCCATGCATCCGGACGAGGATCAAAACCTTCAGAGTTGTCTTGATCTTCTCCATGTTGATATCGACAGGATACTCGCTATAATGGTCCGCGTGCGGTGGGCGGCACTGGGTATTCGCCCGGATGTCGATCACGAAGGCAAAGTCGGTACCGTCTCACATCCCGGGAAGCGTGGAATCGTGCCTGACGCTAGGCCCACGATCTATATCGTTGATGACAACGCTTCGGTGCGCAAAGCGCTCTCGCGTCTATTCCGCTCCATGGACTATGAGGCTGTGGCTTATTCTTCAGCGAAGCACTTTCTTGAGGATATTCCGTCAGGGTATCCGGCATGTGTGGTCCTGGATGTACGGATGCCGCGCATGAGCGGCCTGGACCTGCAGCTGGAACTGGCCAACCTGGGTTCGGATCTGCCCATCGTCTTCATCACCGGTCATGGGGACATTGATATGGCGGTGCAGGCCATGAAGGATGGGGCGGTAGATTTTCTGCCCAAGCCTTTTGACGACCAGGACCTGATCGATTCGGTGGAAGGTGCCCTACGGCACCATCGCGACATTCGGGCGTCCGGCCAGGCGCGCCGGGACGTGCGCGAGCGGTTGGAGAGACTGACGCCACGCGAGCGCGAAGTCCTCGAACACGTCGTCAAGGGCATGCTCAACAAACAGATTGCCTATGATCTTGGCACCTCCGAAAAGACGATCAAGGTTCACCGAGGCCGTGTTATGCACAAGATGGAAGCCGAATCATTGGCTGATCTGGTGCGGATGGCAAATCGCGTTGGAATAGAAGGCCCTCCAGAAGCAAAATAGTCACAACTCCTGCAACTACAACCCATTATGACGTATTGGACTAAGGTCCAATTGATAAGCGCCTACCGGGACCGGTATTATTCCTTTTGTCAGTTCGTTTTTCAACCAGAGCAAGGAGAAACTGATGATGCGCACTTTAATGACGGTCTTTACACTGGTCCTGTTATTGGCCCTGAGCACGGTGGCGATTGCGGAAAACGGAATCCAAGAAGATTTCGAAGATGGCGTGATTGATGGCGAGTGGCGCTGGACCGGCTCGGATTTCATCGCACCCACGGGCGGCAACCCGGATGCCTATGGCACGAGCTTTGAGTTCTGGGAGCCCACGCCGACATACTTTGGCGGCTGGGATGCTCCCGGCTGGACCGGCAATTTCACGACCATGGGCGTCACCGGCTTCTCCATCGATGTCATGACGATTTCGACCCAGAACAACTGGTTTTCAGAATACCCGCTGTTCATCGCCATCCAGAACCACATGGGCACCCCGGGCGACATCTCCGACGATGTCTTCGTCTACGCGAACCCCGATACCTACTTCGCCCCCGGCGCCGGTACCGGTTGGCACAGCTACCAGTGGGACATTCCGAGCGACTTCGTCGGTGGCCCTGGTGAAATGCCTGCCGGTTGGAGTGGTGGTAACTGGGCGGATTGGAATAATCTACCCGCCGGAATGACCTGGCAAGACATGATGACCAACGCCGGGCGCTTGGAAGTCCGGACGCTTCGATTCGGTATGTTCGCAAACTACAATCCGTATCAGATGGGCGCTGACAACGTGACCCTTTACTACGAGACCGGCTCGGTTGCCAATGAGAACATGTCTTTTGGTAGCGTGAAGAGCCTGTACCGCTGATTTGGACCGACACTCTTGTAAAGGGCCACTTTCCTTCGTGGAGGTGGCCTTTTCCTTCTGCAGGATCGGCAACGGTTCTCGGTAGGAATAGTATGCTATTTCCGCCATCTCGAATGGGCTATTTATGTGTAGCCCGAATGTATTGAGATGTGGTGGCTTTCTGAAATCCGCTCTCAACTCTTTCAGAAAAGTTACGCTGTGCGTCCCACCCGGGAACCAAGTATTTTCTACTCGAACATTTCTCTCTATTTAGCCCCGGGCGATGTCGTTGACATGCCCCCCTATAGGTGCGTGTATCCAAAGGGTTAGCGAAGGGGTGCTTCTTTGTCCCGGCTCTCTGCTGTTGGCTGAAATAGTCCTAAAGGGGGGTGATTGGGGGCGAGAGCCTCTCTGTCTCTCGGTGTTCGTGTCATACAGCCATTTTGGTTAACAGCTAAACCGAACATTATCAACTTGTGCTATAATGCGCTGGCAATCTCTGGATGGTCTTGGCCACGCAGCTCGGTTGGGCCAGGGCCCTCGTGTATGGTTCTATTGGCGTCCGCGAAATCAAGGGAAGTCCAGATGAGTCATGCTAGTATCTTTGGCATATGCCGTACGATCAGCATCATGCTGATCTATCTGATCATCTGTGGTGGGCCTGTCGTGTCATGCGGGACGGAGTCCTCGAATCATCAAGGGGAGGGGGTACCGCTTGACACTTGCCAGGGCACGCAGGATTACGGTCTGAAGTCACGGGACCTGTATTTTCATGTAAATAATTTTCAGGATCCAGTCTTCTTTTACGATTATCCTGATTGGGAATCCCTCGAAGGTGACCGATCCCTCTGGTGTGGAAGCGAGACTGGAGATGGCACCTGGGAAACACCGCCCGGTTATGGCGATAACTGGGACCAGAGCTTCGCGTCGACTCGTTTCAATGTGGTTGGTGATGTAACGATTTCCTTCCTCCTGCGGGTCGATACCGAGCCTTACGATTATTTCTATATCGAATATCTTCATGCCGATGGGTATTGGTGGTGGATTGATTATTACAATGGTACGTATTCCGGGCTGGTACAGGCTACGGTCCCGGTCGCAGAACATGATGGGAATCTGTCCTTTCGACTCCATTTTATTTCCGATGGTTTTGGATCTGACGAATATTGGTGGCCCTCCAACGGCGCCGTGGTTATTGACTCTCTGACGATAAGTGACGACTCTGGGATCATCGACTACCAGGATTTCGAATCGGAGGCCGTCGGTGCCCAAACGACACTCGACGGACATTGGTTTGCCGCCACAGCGGACCATACGTCAGTGGATCATGACATTCATTTGCCGACAGGATTCAGCATGCTTGCCGCTGTACCCAATCCCTTCAACTCCCAAACGACGATAGCCTTCGACCTGCCAGGCGAGATGACCGTCATCCTGCGTGTCTTTGATCTAGCCGGCCGATTGGTGGATGTGTTATTGGACGGAGAGGTGGCCAGCCAAGGGCGGAATGAAGTGGTTTGGCGGGGAAGAGACAGCAGTGGCCGCCAGCTCCCCTCCGGCACCTATTTCTACCGCCTCACCGCCGGCAGCCACAGCGAGACGAGGAGGATGGCGTTGGTAAAGTGATAGGTGATTGCAGGTTAGCGCTGGCTGACGATGAAGTGGGTGCGGTCGGGGCAGGCCCGGCTGGAGAGTGTTCTCCGTCCGGACATCGCCCACCCTGTGTTCCGTTGTGCTATGATCAAATGATGATGTAAAAGAATTCAGACGTCTCGCGACCGGTATCATGGGGGGTAATCATGGTCGACCGTTTCAACCCACGTAAAGTCATGGTCGCGCTGGCGATCCTGATGATCCTTAACGTCGTTGCCAGTGCTTCGGCCTTCGAGATTGGCGGATTCGACGCGTCGCGCGGCGGCCTGGGCTCGTTCAGCGAGGCCACGGGCCTCACCTCACCGGAAGATCTCCGCCTCGCCGTTCAGGCCAACTTTCCGGACGTGATCATCTCGGGCACGCCAGAACTCACTGTCGAATACCTGTCGGGCGTACAGGTCTTGTTCCTGACGGTCTGGTGGAGCAGCAGCCAGGGCGTCTCTCCGCTCAGCCCGGCCGAGCAGTCGGCCTTGTACGATTTCGTTGTCGGGGGAGGCAGCGCGTTGATCTTCGTCGACAACCACGACCTTGATGACGTGTCGCACGAAAGCATGATAGATCCCTTCGGCCTCGATGTTACGGGCAAGATCAACGCATACAATGTGGTCGGAACATTTTCCGACCCCGCCTCCTGTCCGGCCACCATGGGGCCGTTTGGCACATTGACCCACTATAACGTCGAGGTACCCGGCTGGTTCGATGTCGTCGGCCCCCACGCGGTGGCGCTGGACGTGTTGCCCAACGGGGAGCCCAGCTTGGCCTATATAGACTTTGGTGTGCTGGGTCCGGACAGTGGCGCGGTCCTGTTGTGCAGCGACTCGTCTCTCCTGGTGGGCCTCTACCTCCTCCAGGAAACGGTGGACCTCGTCAGCAACATGATCGCGGCATGCATAGACCATATGACGGATGTTCCCGGTGAAGACGTTCCGTCGAGAAAGGCCCTGCTTGGAGCGGTGCCGAATCCCTTCAATCCCTCGACGAAGCTGTCCTATGAAACGGACCGGACCGACCTCGTCCGGTTGAAGGTGTTCGATGCGGCCGGTCGTCTAGTGCGGACTTTGGTGGACGGGCGTCGTGAGGCGGGCCGGCACGACGAAGTCTGGGATGGCCGGGATGATGCGGGTCGGCTGTCTCCAGCCGGTGTCTATCTCTATCGCTTCACCGCCGGTAGTTTCATCGAGACGCGGAGGATGGTGTTGGTTAAATGAGTCTTGGCAATGGATCTGGATTAACTAACCCGCGGTATACCGAACAGCCCAGCCGTTCCATTTTGTCTAGGGGGGCAGGCTTGTCCTGGCTGACGAGGTTGAGGGCGGGCCCGGGGCCCTATTTCCCCCCTACCTAGACCACGGCGGGGTCGCCAGGGGGCTGCTTGGGGGTATGTTATCAAGGGTATAGCGAAAGCTCGATTTCTTCGACCCGCTCCCCGCGCCCAGGCATATGAGTCTGGATGATGCAAGGATTGAACAAGGCATTGAAACGTTGGTTAAGGAGTCGTAGTAATGACATAACTTAGCTGTCAGATTGTTGGGATCAAGGAGTATTGCTTGTTTTTGTTGCTTCCCACGTGCCTGTAGATCCATCGATGCCAGATACCATCGTCCCGGACATAAAGTTGCCGTTGACGATGGTGCCAATGTATATGGTGCCATTATCGAATGTCAGCGTTACGGCATCTCCGCTTATGACCCAATCCCCTGAGCTGTGGCCTTCGAATGTTCCGTCACCCTCGATATGCCATTCCCCCGTACGGGTTTCGTCGCCGGAAAAAGTAAAGGAGAGCGCCCAGGTTCCAACTACTGGGCTTTCGGCACCTGTGGCTTCCATTTATTCATCCGCCCTGTCGAATAGGCAGTTAGGCGAGCGGGGCATTCTGAGATCCACTCTCATAATCTCTCTCTCGAAAAGTTACGCTGTGCGTATCGTCCGGAGGGATGGGGCCGACAGCCGTTGGCTGTGCGATGACTCAGCTTAGCCCCGTGAGTCCGTAGTTATTAAGATGGGCGATTAGGCTGAGGGCACGCGGCCCCGGATGCCTTAACTATTAAGTGCATTTTGTTGAAACTCCGAGCCGGTCCGGTCCGTTAAATTGTTGTCGCTGTTCACCACAGGTCTCGATGTAGCCTCACTTGCGTGTGGCACCATCTCAATCCAGGGGTAAATCTGATGAAGAAACATCAACGGCTTGTGAGTGCTATTGTCGTTAATCTACTCATCTTCCTGTCAGTCCTCAGCCCTGCTTTGGCAAGCGATACGCGAGATATCGCTTCCCGGGTCGACGAGCTCTTCGCGGCTTGGAACAGCGATGATCAGCCGGGTGCAGTTGTGGCGGTGATCCAGAACGGCCAGATCATCTACCAGAAGGGATACGGGATGGCGGACCTTGAGCGTGGTGTTCCCATCACGACGGAGTCGGCATTCGAGATCGGATCGATATCGAAGCAGTTCACGGCCATGTGTATCCTGCTGCTCGAGAACGATGATATGCTGGGGCTTGACGACGACATTCGAACCTATATTCCGGAGATGCCCGAGTATGAACGCCGGATTACCCTCCGACATCTTCTACACCACACAAGCGGTGTGCGCGACATCGAAGCGCTTTTACCGCTGACCGGTATGTCCTGGGTCAACTACTACACCGACGACTATATGCTTGGGTTGATCACGCGGCAGAAGGCCCTCAACTTCGTTCCCGGCGAGCAGTTTCTTTACAGCAATTCCGGATACATCCTGCTCGCTCAAGTCGTCTCGCGTGTCAGTGGCCAGTCGCTGCGTGATTTCGCCCAGGAGCGGATCTTCGGTCCACTTGGCATGGAGCACTCTGTCTTTTGGGATCGGCCAGGGCAGATCGTCCCCAATCGCGCTCTCGCCTACTCGCCGCAGGGTGAGAATGGGTACAAGCTCGAGATGTGGAACATGCCTTTCGTCGGTCCCGCGGGTCTATACAGCACGGTGGGCGACCTCGCGCTCTGGGACGCCAACTTCTATGAGAACAAGCTCGGCGGTGGCGCGGAACTCATCGAAAAGATGGAGACACCTGGCCTGCTCGACAATGGCGAATCGACCGGTTATGCCGCAGGGCTGATAGTCAAAACCCATGGCGGTCTGCCGGTGCTCACGCATGACGGCGCCTGGATGGGGTATCGCGGCTTCATGAGACGTTTCCCGGGGCAGCATGTGACGATCACTGTGCTATCGAACGTCGCTTCGTTGGATGTTCGGGTCGGCTGGATCGCCAACCTCTTCTTGGCCGATGACTTTGTGCCCTCCGAGCAACCGTCGGGGGAGTTTGTATCGCCAACCGCCATTGAACTCGAAGCGGCGGAACTGTCACGCTACGAAGGCACCTACTGGAACGATTCCGATAGTCTGTTGCGGACAATTGTGATTCGTGACGGAAGGCTGCACTATTTGCGCAGCAACGGGGACGCCACCGAACTCGGTGCTGTGGAAACCGGTCGCTTCTTCATGGTCGGACTCCAAACGCCCGTAAGCGTGGAGTTTCACGGCTCCGGCGAGTCGTGCAGTATGATGGTTGTGGTCGGTGATCAGGCGCCCCAACTGTTTGAGCCCCTGCCTGAGTTGTCGGACGATGCGTTAACCGCATTTTGCGGCGTCTACTGGAGCGACGATCTGCGACGTGAGTTGCAGGTTAATACCGAAGGAAATAACATCGTCGCTACCTGGGTAGACGAACAGAACACCACCGTTGGACGCCTGGTGCGCACCGACGACATTCTGCTCCGCCAGTTTGTTCCCATACCCTGGAACCCCATGGATACAAGACTGCGCTTCGAGCGTGACAACACCGGTGATATCACTGGGCTGAGCTTGAGCTGTGATATGGTACGGGGCGTGTTATTCAAGAAGCGTACTAAGCCGCAATAGCCGAGTATCGTGACAGTAGTTCTGATATCCAACCTCAACTCTCTCTCGAATAAGTTACACTGCGCGTCCCACCCGAGGGGAGCGGAGGGAGTTTGCCCGGAAGGTCCTATAGGGGGGGCGGGGTCGGATGGTTTATTCTGACATTCCCTCTCAATCCTCTCTCTCGAAAAAGTTACGCTGTGCGTCCCACCCGGGGAGCCACTTCACTTCCCTTTCGAAATATTTCAGAGATCGGTTAACTGTGGGTAGGCCAGGCTGGCCCTGTCACGCGCTGTTATCGCGCATCCTGCGACCACGTCGAATCTCTCAAGGCTCCCTGGTTCAATTTCACCGCCTTTAGACGCTCGAGCTCCTCTCTGAGTCTCGAATTCGGGATAGGAGCTCATTCTGGTTTACAGTCAAGGGAGCCGAGTCGGTGTTCAGAGAGACTATAGTGGTCGGACACTCTTGTTATGAACTGTCCCCTGGACGGGGAAGCTTACGCTAGCATATCGCCGGCGGTTCTCTCGGATGGCCGTCCCCCTCGAGGCATGCCCACACGGTAGCTCCGGTGGTGAAAAAACATAGCGCCACAATCGGTTACGCAAAAAATCCTTCATTCATCCCCCGAAGATTCCGATGATGTCGGTGGTCGCACACGTCGTGATCCATCCGAAGTCCATCTGCTCCGAGGAGGAAGCCGTGAGAACCCTCGCCATCGTCAGCGCACTCTCCCTTTGTCTCATCGTGGCCGGCTGCGGCGACGATACCGATTCGCCCGCCGCCGTGCCCGATCCCAACACCGGCCCCGTGGCGGACGCCGGCCCGGATCAAGCTGTCGATGTCGGTGACCCGGTCGTCCTGGACGGCAGCGCCAGCAGCGACGCGGACCAGGATGCGTTGACCTACGCCTGGACGCTGGCTGCCCGTCCCGACGGCAGCGTCGCCGTGCTTGCAGGCCCGAACACGGCCCAGCCCGGATTCACCGCCGATCTTGAGGGCGACTACGTCGCGCAGCTGATCGTGAACGACGGCGAGCTCGACAGCGCCCCCGACACGGTGACCGTTACGGCCGAGGCACCCGCCGGTCCGGCGTGGAGTGCGCTCGAGCGCATGGTCGCCGAAGGCGATGTTCCCGACGCGGTCGAGGCCCTGAGCTATCCGGTGCCGGTGCGCTTCGACGCGAATACCATTCATCTCTACTTCTCCGGCGTCGCCTACAAGACGTGGGCCGTCGTCCCGGCGTACGTCTACCGCATGATCAGCACCGACGACGGCGACACGTGGTCGGCGCCCGAGCGCATGGCCCAGCTCGAGGGCAACTACCAGAGCTACGTGGTGGGTCACGTCGAGGGCCAGCTGCTTCTCATCTGGCACGACGGGTTCCATGCGGAGATTCACAAGACCGCCCTGCCGACGGAGGATACGGTTCCGGCCGTCCCGACGCTCTACCTCGACCACGCGACCGCGGGCATGGAGGTCATCCGGTTCACGCTTTGGAATCAGACGATGATCGGCATGTGGCACCCGGCGAACCAGGCCGACTACAGGCCCTTCGTCGGCACCGCCGGCGCCGCGACGGCGACCCTGTCCGCGCTGACGTCGCCCTACCAGGGCGACTTCACCCAGGCGACCCTCATCGAGCCGGATCGGGCGATCGTCCTGCTGAACGACAACAGCCTGCTGCTGGCGGACTTCGACGGCACGTCGCTCGCCACAACCGGAGACCTGGCGTTCCCGGCGGCCGACGCCTCGCTGAACTACGGCGGAGACACGTTCTACTACGCACAGTTCGATCAGGCGAGCGGCGACCTCTACTTCACCGGGTTCAGCCAGGATCGCAACGACTCGGCGATCTACCGTGTGCAGCTCGCGGACTGACCACGAGATCGCGGCGCAACGACACGGGACGGCCATGGGGCCGTCCCGTGTGTTTCGGAGCTGCGGGCGACCGGTGTCCCTTTCCAAAACCGAATGCAGTATCGTGATTGATGTTCCGGTGTCCCTACCAATTATTCGTCCGTTCTGTCGGGAAAGCAGTTGGACGATATCTGCATATTGAGATCCCCACTCAATTCATGGCTATATGCTATTGGGGGCCGATCGTGTAATTCGTTGCGTATCATGGCGGACGAATATTTTGATGACACACCGGACCATTGTCCGTCTTCACACATCTCGATCATCACCGGCAATGCAGGATAACATAGGTCCTATATGGTCGCCCGTTCCTTGTCCCTTCGCTTCTTCCTCCGTCCTGTCGGATCGGCGATCGAACGATTGCGCCGTATCGGGAACCGCTCCCGCAACCACTTGATGCACGAGTCGTATTGTCTCAGTCGCCAAATTTCGAAAGCCGGGAGAAAAGCGATCATGAAGCACTCCGATATTCGTATCCCCGAACTGTTGCTCATCGTTTTCACGATGCTGCTCGTCGGCCCAGTGTTCGGGGACGACATACGTCGCGTACACAACGGCGCCGTGCCCCGCGACGGAATCCAGACGGTAGCCCTGACGGAACTGTGGCGCGTCGGCAATGACGGGGACGACATCATCCTGGGGCGCGTCCCCCGGGTCGACACGGATCGTCAGGGCAATATTTATATTCTCGATGCCCAACTCTGCCGAGTGCACGTCTACTCGCCCGACGGCGATCTCCTGCGCTCGCTTTTTCGCGAGGGGGACGGGCCGGGCGAGGTCCGGGACCCCCGGGATATGCTGCTGTTGCCGGACGGGGGCGTCGGCCTGGTGCTCGTGGACATGGGCATCGTGAAGTTCGTGGATGCGAGGGGGGATCCGGCGGGCTCGCTGCGTTTGGGCGGCACCGAGGGAGGAAACTATGCTCTGGTGTCCGGTGCCGGTATCGAGGGTGGCCTGGTGCTGGCGGGGCGTCGGAGTTCGCCTGGTGAGACGAGATCGATCCGCCTCCGCCGACTCTTCCTCCAGAGCTGCGATCTGAATGGCGACGAAATCGCTGTCTACGCCGAGGCCCATACGGTTTTCGATTTCAATGACATGAGCTTCGTGGAGCGGGACGAGTTGCCGTCCTTCCAGTGGGCGTACGACGTGGGGGCCGATGGTCGCATCTACGTCGCCGGTGATCGGAGCAGATACGAGGTAACCGTCTTCAACCCGGACGGAACGCCGGAGCTCGTGTTCGACAGGGAATACCCGTCCTTCACCCGCACGGACGAAGACCGTGAGCAGTTCGCACATGTGATAGACACCTCCATGGAAGGCATGCCTTTCGAGACGAGAGTCGAACTGGAGGACACCTACCCGCCGATCTCAATCCTTCAGCGCGGGCTACAGGTGGTCTCTGACGGTTCGGTCTGGGTGCTCAGCGGACGTGGAATGAAACCGGAGCCCCCGGGGATCATGGCGATATTCGATGTCTTCGACCGCGCCGGTGCCTTCGTTCGTCAGGTGGCCCTGGCTGCTCCCCATGATGCATCCCAGGCCGGCATCGTCCTCGTCGATGGAAACCGTGTGATCGTCATAGAAGGGTACCTGGAATCCGTGGCCTCCTGGTTCGGCAATGGTGCGACCTTCAGCGGCGGGGAGTGGAAGAACCCCGAGGTCGTCGTCTATCAGATGGGCGTGCCGGAGTAGGTCCTCCGCTCGCTCTTAATCAATGTTATGCCGCACGCTGTTGACCCGCTGACCTGCCCCCGGAATGTCCCCAGGTCCAGAGCCGGACTTGGGGACATTCTTGAGGTTCAGGCCTGCACTGCGCCCTTGGCGAATAAAGACATCAAATTTCAGGCGAAAGATCTTCAGGGCGCACGGGTTTGGCCTGGAAAGAGACGACCGCTCTTTCTCCTCGTCGCCCGAAAAAGGAATTTCTGTCATGAAGAGACCCACAGGCAAAACCGTATCGACCGCAATGATGCCGGCCATCCTCTTCCCGGCCATGGTCTTCATGGCCGGCTGCGGTGGAGACGATGTCACCGAACCGACGATAGACGGCGGAGGCGCGGATCCGATCACGCTCACGTCGCTCTCCGGCGTCATCGGGGGCGTCGATGTCGATCCGTTCACGGTTGCAGACGCCCTCGCTGATAACGACGCCGATCACGAGGTCACAGGCGACTATACGTACGATGCGACGTCCGCCACGACGATCACGCTGGACGGGACCTCCGTCACCGTCGATGGCGCGGGCGCGGTTGCCAGCGGCGGCACTGTCACGGTTTCCGAGCCGGGCACCTACGTCCTCGTCGGGACTCTGACCGAGGGGCAGGTCGTCGTGGATTCATCCGCCAGCGGCGCCGTCAAGCTCGTACTCTCAGGCGTGTCGATCGCCAACTCGTCCGACTCGGGCATCCGTGTGGACGAGGCCGACAGGGCCGTGCTGATTCTCGCCGACGGGACGACGAACACCGTCATCGATGGTGCGACCTATCCCGCCGACGCGGAGCAGAACGCGGCCGTCTGGAGCGACGACGACCTCTCCATCGGCGGCTCCGGCGCGCTCGTCGTCACCGGCCGGTTCGAGGACGGCATTGCCGGCAAGGACGGGCTTGTGATCCGCGGCGGCACGATCACTGTCGCGGCGCCCGACGAGGGCATACGCGGCAAGGACTACCTCGTCGTTCGAGGTGGGACCCTCGACGTGACAGCGGGTGGCGACGGTCTCAAGTCGGATGAGGACGAGGACGCCGCGCTCGGCTACGTCCTGATCGCGGGCGGCTCGATCGCCGTCGAAGCTGATGGCGATGCCGTGACGGCCGAGACCGACGCGCTCATTTCCGAGGGGACGCTCTTCGTCCGGTCCGGCGGCGGGGTCGATGTCGCACCCGATGACGACGTCTCGACAAAGGGGCTCAAGGGAGGAGTGCTGGTGGTGGTCGACGATGGCGCGATGACCATCGACGCCTCTGACGACGGCATCCATTCCGACGACACCGTCGTCATCAATGGCGGCACGATCGAGATCGCAACAGGGGACGACGCCGTCCACGCCGAACTGGCGCTGACGGTCAACAGCGGTGAGGTGACCGTGACCCGGTGCTTCGAGGGCCTCGAGTCCGTCACGGGCGACCTGGTGATCAACGGCGGCACGATCGACATCACGGCCACCGACGACGGGCTCAACCTCGCCGGCGACGGCGACGACCCGGACGGCGTCGAGACGCCCGGCGATCCCTACGACCTGGTGATCAACGGCGGCCGGATCACGATCACGGCGGGCAACGACGGCATCGACTCGAACGGATCCATCGTGATGACCGGCGGCTGCATCGCCATCGACGGTCCGGTGCCGGGTACGCGGCCCGAGCAGGGGGCCATCGACTACAACGGCGACTTCGAGATCTCCGGCGGCGTGCTCGCCGCGGCCGGCGCGGCCGGCAGGATGGCCCAGGCGCCGGGCACGAGCTCGGCCCAGCCCTCGCTCGCGATCACGTTCTCGTCCTCCCAGTCGGCCGGGACCCTGATCACGATCGTGGGCGATGACGGCGCGATGGCGTTCGAGGCCGGCAAGACGTTCCAGTCGCTCATCGTCTCGGCGCCCTGGCTATCGATCGGCGAGGCCGTCGGCCTTTACCGGGGCGGAACCGTGTCGGGCAGCGCGACGGATGGGCTTTTCGACGGCGGCACGGTCAGCGGCGCGACATATCTCGAGACCGTGACCCTCTCGTCTGTCGTCACGTCCGACACGTTATGACCCGTCCCTGTTCACGGGGCCGTCGTGCCCCGAAAGGACCGGCCGTGCAGACCACCGGCAGGAATGGTGTTGACTCCCGGCATGATGAGTCGGCATGGTGGGAGCCTGCAACTCAGCAGTTCGCAGCGTAGGTGGATCGTCCAGAGCGAACAGAGGCGGGTCTCCAGGACACGTATTTCTGCAGGAGGTAGGTCATGCCAGGCAAGTTCGAGCTCAAGAAAAGCGCCAGCGGCAAGTTCATGTTCAATCTGAAGGCCGGAAACAACCAGATTATCCTGACGAGTCAGCTGTACGGTGACAAGGCGACCGCAAAGAACGGCATCGCCTCCGTCAAGAAGCATGCGCGCGCCGACGGGAACTACGAGCGCAAGTCGTCCACGAAGGGCCAGCCTTATTTCGTGTTGAAATCGTCGAACGGGCAGACCATCGGCAAGAGCGAGATGTACGCCTCGACCTCCAGCATGGAGAAGGGCATCGCGTCCGTTAAGTCCAATGCCCGGGGTGCTGCAACGAAGGACGCAACGGCATAGGATTCGTGCCGGAAGGCCCGGGCAGAGCTCTCTATCGGAATCATATCCGGATTCGTGCGCCGATCTTGATGGTCGGCGCTACTCGTCTTTCTCCCTCTTGTGGTCCACCAACTCCCCGAGGCCCAGTTCGACGATCACGGCGAAATGCCATTCGGGTCGTTGACTGTCCGATACCCAGATACTGTCGTGACCGGTGGCGCTCACCCAGGATGTCGGTCTCTCGAGAGTCACCTTGTCGCTGGCCGGCTCACCACTGATCCTGAACGTGCCCAGCCCCGTGAATCCGGTCCTGAGGGCGATGACATTGCGATGGGCCGCCGTGTCGATGACGGACAGGCGGGTCTCCTGGGATCCGAGGGGGATCGTGGCATCCAGATAGCCTCGGTAATATCGTATTTCGAGTTGAATTCGTCTCCACTGCGATCCGATTCCTGCGTACCAGCCGTATTCGGAAGAGTATATGCTGGAAGCCCTGCTGGGGTCCGTGCTGCCCAGGAAGATGCCCGCCGATCCGCAAACTCCCCAGTCGGATGACTTCTCTCTGGAGCTGACATTCCAACCCGCCAAGAAATAGGACGTGTCGTTGGTGAGGTCTGGATCTTCACCGAATTCACCGGTTCTCAATACCAGGTCCGAGTGATCCACGGCGAAGCGAGCCCCGATGGACGGGAGGATGCTGACTGTTCGTTCGGAGTCGTCGGCCCCGGTTCCGATCTCCGCGGCTTGCGCCGGCATGGCGCACAGAACGATTGCCACGGTCGAGAGAAAGGCCGTGCGCACAAGGCGATCGAGCACGTCATCACCTCCGGTGACTGGATGTGTATAAAGCATGTGACCTGTCCCTTGTCCGCGTATGAAGAGGCCGTTCACGGTGAATGGAACCATTGTCGACCGGGACTCTACTGTCCCGCCGCCGCTGCCACATACAACTCGCACGACGCCAGATACTCGTTCATCTTCAGTTCTGCCATCGAAATTGTGTTTCGGCCGTAATCAGCGCTGCGGACCTCGTATTGAGGCGCGTAACTGAAATGAAATCAGCATGAAGATCCTCCTGGCCGCGTAAAACACAATTTCGATGGCATAACCGAAGCAGATACGGAGCGCCGCGATCTCGGTGTGCGTGACGTCAGCCGGAGTGAAACACGGTCCAGCTCGGAGTGAATAGCCCCCCGGGGACAGACTGCTGTCCTCGGTCTGGAAGCAAAGCGCGGAGGGTGCTAGGTTCTCGGATATCAGGGCGCACGGAATGAACGACGGACAAGCCGGTTCGGAGTGCGTGTGACCGGCGCGTCCGGGACGCATCGAATACGCTGATCGATCGATGAATGGAGAGACCCGACATGTTCGAGACCGCCAAGGACTGGTTGATCTCCCAGGGGCTGAGCTCGTCGTGGGCCGTCCCGGTTCTCAGGCTGGGACTGGGGCTTGTCGTCGTTCTGGCTTCGTGGCTCATCGGTGTGATCGCGCGCCGGATTCTTCGGAAGATGATCGAGAAGATCGTGATCGCTTCGCGGACCGACTGGGACGACATCGCCTTGCGCCACGGCGTGTTCGACAATCTCCTGCGCCTCGTGCCCGCCCTGGCCTTCCAGCTGCTGGTGGCGATCCCGCTGACCGGACTCGCCGACGCCACCGGTCTGGTGCGCACCGGCATACACATCTACATGCTCGTGATCGCCATCCTCGTGATCGACTCGGTTCTGAACGCGGCTCTGAGCATCTACCGCCGATATCCCGTCTCCAGGCGATTCGATATCATGGCCATCGTCCAGGTCCTGAAGATCGTCGCCTACGTCATCATCGGCATCCTGATCGTTTCCCTGTTGCTGAACCGCTCGCCCCTGGCCCTGCTGGGCGGGATGGGGGCCATGACGGCCGTCCTGCTGCTCGTCTTCAAGGACGCGATCCTGGGGTTCGTGGCCGGCATACAGCTCACCGCCAACAACATGGTGCGGCGGGGGGATTGGATCTCGATGCCCAAATACGGGGCCGACGGGACCGTCCAGGAAATCGCCCTGACCACCGTGAAGGTGCAGAACTGGGACAAGACGATCACGACCATTCCGACCTACGCCCTGATCAGCGACGCGTTCAAGAACTGGCGGGGCATGGAGGAATCGGGAGGTCGCCGCATCAAGAGGTCGATCGCCGTCGACATGTCCACCGTGCGCATCTGCGATGCGGCCATGATCGACCGGTTCCGGCGCTTCGCCTACATATCGGATTACATCGACGGCAAGCAGCAGGAGCTGGCGGCGTGGAACGCCGAGCATGGCGTGACGGACGACGAGCTGATCAACGGCCGTCGCCTGACGAACCTGGGGACCTTCCGGGCCTATGTCGAAGCCTATCTCCGGCACCATCCCATGATCCGCCAGGACATGACGTTTCTCGTCCGGCAGCTCCAGCCCACCGAGACGGGCCTCCCCATCGAGATCTACGTGTTTTCGAAGGACCAGCGGTGGGTGCAGTACGAAGGCATCCAGTCGGACGTCTTCGATCACATCATCGCCGTGGCGCCCGAGTTCGAACTGCGTGTGTTCCAGCAGCCCACCGGACAGGACGTGGCCGGTCTGCTGGACAGGTAGCGCAGTGCCTCACACCCGCGGGGGGGCGGTCAGCCCCGCATGTCCTTGAATATCGCGGTGGACGAATATGCGGAAGTCGCCGGTGCTCACTGGTGACGGCCGACGGGTCGGGCGGGCCCGGTAAAACCTACCCGGGCCGATGCCCCAGCAGGCGCGCGGGCAGCAGGACGAGGGCTTTGACGAGCTCGAGCACGCCCCGGACCGTGAGGCCGACTAGGCGGAACGGGATCAGGAGCAGCCAGACGAGGGGATAGAGGATGAGCCCGAGGATGGCGACCGGCCAGCACAGCACGAAGAGGATGCACCAGAGCAGGAACTTGATCATGACGGCTCCTTGGCGAGAGGTCCGTCCAATATACCGTGCGGCGGCCCGGCCCGCGACTCTCCGGGGCGCTCCGGCCGGCCCGGCCGCTCTCGTCAGGAATCCCGCCCGGACGACGTACCGCCCCAGAAATTCATAAAGAAGAGGACCAAACGTGTCGATGAATCCCCCGACGGGCGGAGTCCGTCGCGGATCGGTAAACGGACCCGACGATGCGGGAGGTGGTCTCTTGGGTCGCATCGCACAGGCGAGATCCTCTTCGAAACGAACCCGGCGCGCCCGGGAACGGACCGGTCAGCGCGGCGTGACCCTGGTCGAGATCATGGTCGCCACCCTGATCCTGGGCATCGTCGCCATCGGCATGGTCGAGTTCTTCGCCAGCGGGCGGATCGGCTTCGACCGGGAGGAGCACAAGCGGGTCGCCACCCTCCTGGCCCAGGAGGCGCTCGAGCGGACCATCGCCCAGCCCTACAACCAGATCAATCCCTGGTCGGAGCAGCGAACGGTCGGCGTGGTCGATTACGTGATCTCGGTGACCACCCAGTCGGACGTGCCCGAGTCGAACATGAAGACGGTCCTGAGCACCGTCAACTGGAACGCGACGCCGACGGTCACGCGGTCGACGTCGATGGTGACCCTGGTCTTCGAGAATTGAGTCTTCGAGAACTGAGTCTTCAGGAACCGAGGCGGGTGAGGTGAGATGATGCGCGCAAACCGGGCGGGAGCCGGCGAGGCGGGATACGCGCTGGTGACGGTGATGATCCTGGTGTTCGCCATGTTCATCGTCGGCGCCAGCTTCTTCTCTCTTGTCGGACACGAGGTCCACGCCTCCCAGACCAACCTGGATTCGCAGCGCGCCTTCTGGCTGGCGGAGGGCGGCAAGGAGCGGGCGCTGCGCTACCTGTCGAGCCTCGGCAGTCCGCCCTCCTCGGATTTCTTCATCTACCAGGACGTGGCCGGGCCGAACGGGGGCACCTACTCGGTCCACTGCGCCGTCGATACCACGGCCCTGTGGGCCGTCGAGAAGGGCTTCGTGCTCGAGAGCGTCGGGAAGTCGCAAGGCATCGAGCGGCGGATCCGGCAGTGGGTCAAGATGACCTCCTTCGCCCAGTACGCCATGTTCACCGACGAGGAGTCCAACGGCTGGTCGCCCTTGTGGTACATCACCGGCGACAGGGTCGGCGGGCGCCTGCACACCAACGGGACGTTCCACATCTTCGGCACCCCGCAGTTCGCCGGCAAGCTCACCTCCTCCTCCGACCACATGGTCGCCTACCCCAACCGCCGGGTGACGGACATGAGCTCCTGGCCGGTCAACGGGAACGCGCCCAACTTCGCGGCGGGTGCCGAACTGAACGCCCCCCTGATCCCGATGCCCACCGATCTGCCGGACCTCAGGCAGATGGGTCTCTTCGGAGGGGTCTACACCGGCTTCGAGACGGACATCCAGCTGGGCGTGTCGGGCATCCAGGCGGCCGTCAACTCGCCGGGGTGGCTGCGCTACCGGAACCACGCCGACCCGACCGGCGACTGGACCTCGGTCGAGATCTCGACCCTGTCCAACGGCATCGTCTACTGCGAGGGCGACGTCCACATCGAGGGTGTCCTGGACGGGGAACTGACCGTCGCGAGCCATCGGAACATCCGGATCATCGACGACGTCACCTATCAGGCCAGCGATCCCGCGGGGACGCCCCTGCCGGGCTGCAACGACCTGCTGGGACTCGTGGCGGAGCGGAACATCATCTTCGCGGACAATGCGGCGAACCAGAGCGACCTGATCGTCGATGCGGTGCTCATGGCGCTCGACACGTCGATCACGGTTGAGAACTACAACTCGGGCCCGCCGCGGGGCGTCCTGACGATCTGGGGCGGCCTGATCCAGAAGTACAGGGGCGCCGTGGGCCAGTTCCGCAACGGCGTGGTCATCCACGGCTACCTGAAGAACTACCACTACGACTCGCGCGTGACGGGCCGCACGCCGCCGTCCTATCCGATGACGGGCGTCTACGAGAAGACGGCCTGGGAGGAGACCTGGGATGTGTCCGATCCGTTCTAGACGCCGCCAACGCGGCCTGACCCTGATGGAGCTCATGATCGGCGTCATGCTGGGCCTGGTGGTCATGCTGGCGGCCGGAGCCGTCTTCCTGGGCGTGAACAAGAGCTTCAGGCAGGGCGCCCACAAGGTGACCAGCGGTTCGGAGACGACCCTCCTGTCGACGGTGATCAGCCGGCAGGTGCGCGTGGCCTCGGGCTACATGATCTACAACAGCGGCGACCGGACCGTGGCGACCAACCCGGGAGACGGACTGGCCCTGCTGGACGCCGGCGGGAACGTGATCTATCGCTACGAGTGGGATTCGGGCAACAAGGCGCTGGTCGACAGCACGGGCGCCCAGATCTGCGCCATGAATCTCCAGAGCCTGCGATTCAGCGCGGATCCGGTCTCGCCCCGGACGGTCCGCTACGCGTACCGGACGATCGACGAGGCCAGCGATCTCGTCGACATCGAGAGCGCCGTTACGCTGCGCAACTGATTGGTTCTGCCCCAGAGATTGTGTTTGGCGCGATCTGTGCCCTCAACTGGGCATGAACACCCGATCTGTCGGCTGGCACCCGCCCCACTGCCCCAATCCCGACTGCAAGTACCACAACGACTTGCACGAAGACTGGCCCTACCGCAAGCACGGTTTCTTCCTCCGCCGCACACGCCCCCACCGTATCCAGCGG
>Ga0180435_10001288_pt1 | contig 26331 bp, 26 predicted proteins | sample SS_ome_3_FD_132467 | JGI IMG/M metagenome (GOLD analysis project Ga0180435, IMG submission 132467) | Hypersaline lake sediment archaeal communities from the Salton Sea, California, USA - SS_3_S_1 metaG | ecosystem: Environmental > Aquatic > Non-marine Saline and Alkaline > Hypersaline >... | reverse complement strand
GCCCAGTTCGATAGCGGCAATTCGCCCGCGATGGATCAGCACGACGTGCTCGAGGCTTCTTGATCCCCGCTTGTAATGCCATCGTTCAACACGTACTTTGCGCGCGACACCGTCGACCTCCACGGTGCTGCTCCCGGTACTTTTCAGGCGCGGCTCGCCGCAGACCTGCACCAGGCGGGAAAGGCTGTCACCAGTACGGACGATTTTTCGCCCGCAACGGTAACCGTCCGCGACCGCAAGTTCGAAGAACAGGCAACTGCCGGCGATCGAAAACGCCAGGACCGCGAGTTTCTTTGAGTTCATACCGCCAGTCTAGTCGCCGGGCGAAAAATCCGGGCACGAAATGGGACTGAACGGCTGTCGGAAAACGGCGCGTTTTCAACTGCGAAAGCGGTAACCCAGGCCGTATACCGATTCGATCATTTCCCGGCCGTTGCTTGCCTCGTCCAGCTTTCGACGCAAGTTCTTGATATGCGTGTCGACCGCCCTGTCACTGACCACACGGTAATCGCTGTACATCTCGTTCATCAACTGGTCGCGAGAAAAAACCCGCCCTTCACGGGCCGAGAGCGCGCGCAGCAGGGCGAATTCGACCGGCGTCAGGTTCAACAGCCGGCCTGCGAAACGCGCCTCGAATTTTTCCTCGTCGATTTCGAGCACCGAAGTGACGCGCTCTTCAGGTGAGGCGCGACGCAGAACAGCCTTGACCCGGGCGACCACCTCCCGGGGTGAAAACGGTTTGCAGATATAATCGTCAGCGCCCAGTTCCAGTCCGAGGAGCCGGTCGATTTCCTCGACCCGGGCCGTCACCATGATGATCGGCACCGGGCTCTTTGCGCGGATCTGCTTGCACACCTCGATACCATCCAGGCCCGGCAGCATCAGGTCGAGCAGCACGAGGTCCGGTTGTTCATCGTGAAAACGCTGCAACGCTTCGTCACCGCGACCGACGATCGCAGTGCGATAGCCGCCCTTGGCCTGCAGGTAGTCCTCGAGCAGTTTCGCAATCTTGGGTTCGTCTTCGACGATCAATATGCTTTTTACCGTCACCATCACATCTCATGAAGGCAGAATGACGCGAATCGACAGGCCGCCCATCGGGCTGTGTGCCGCTGACATGGAGCCGCCATGAGCCTCGGCGATATTCCTGCAGATGGCCAGGCCCAGCCCCGAGCCCCCGGTCGCGCGCGCGCGACTGTGTTCAGCCCGGTAGAAGCGTTCGAACAGGCACTGCAGCTGATCGTCGTCCACACCGGGCCCACTGTCTTCGACAATCAGGGCAATGGTATCGCCGCCGCACTCGAGCCCAAGCCGGACCGTGCCGCCGTCCTCTGTGTAACGGCAGCAGTTTTCAAGCAGATTGTGCAGCAGTTGACGCATGCGATGGGCATCGCAGGCCAGCGGGCAACGTTCGGCAATTTCCGTTTGCAGCGTGATGCCACGCTCCGACAGGCGCGGTTCAAACGAATTGCCGGCCAACGCGACCAGTTCCGACAGATCGGTTTCTTTCTTCTTGATGTCCAGCGCGCCTGCGTCCGACAGGGCCAGGATTTGCAGGTCGTCGACCATCATCGCAAGGTGTTCCGCCTCTTCGCGCAAGGACCCCAGCGTGCTTTCATCCGCCACCCTGACCCCGTCCACCATGGCTTCGATCTCGCCCTTCATCACGGCCACGGGCGTCCGCAGTTCGTGGGCTATGTCAGCCATCCAGCGCCGCCGTGCAGTCCGGTTGCGGTCCAGCGATTCGGCCAATTGATTGACGTGTCCGGCCAGCACCGAGATTTCACCGCCGGAGGATGTGTCCGCGCGCGTTTCATAGTCGCCGCCGCTGAGGCGACGCACGGCGCTGCCTATGTTCCTGACCGGCCGGCTGACCGTGCGCGCCAATGCCCACGACAGCAGGGCTGCAACCGCCAGCGCAACCGCCAGCGCAAGAGCCATGACTTTAAGCTGGCCGCGAACGAAAAGCTGCGCTTCGGGTGGCAGGATATTCCCCATCGGCGAAAACCCGATCCAGCCCACGGTTTCACCATCAACCACTATGGGCTCGAGCAGCCCATCGGCAACCCCTTCCGCCCCGGCGCCCGCAATCAAAACATGCTGCTCATCGAGCAGGAACAACCGTTCACGCAGCCCCCCACGGCCTGGCCGTCCCGGCCAGCGCAAATCGGAACCCGGCCCGGGCTGGACGCCGGGTCCGCGTGAAGCAGATTTTCTTTCTCCTTGCGGCGGCCTGCGGGCCCCGGCCTGGGGTCGCTGGACCGTGCCGGCCTCACCCGTCATTCCAATCCGCCAGATGGTCTGCCAGACAGCAGGATTGTTGCGCAGCGCGCTCCACCCGCCGCGGCGCTGGTAAAACTCTCCCAGCACCGGGGCGAGGTTCTGCAGAACCGTGGTTTCCTGGCGCTCGAGAAACGCCTCGAACCCCCGGTGCAGATTGGCACGCGTAATGGCGGCCGCCACCGCAAGCGCCAGGACCACGACCACGAATTGCGCCAGCAGAACCCGTGAAAAAATCGTTTTCATGGAGCCTATCCTGCATCCAGATCGAAGAACCGTTCAAGCCGGGGATCAAAACTTACATTTTTCTTCACATTTGATTTCATTTTGATCACCAGAATCTATCCTGCACAAGGCAAAACGGCAAACCGATAGCGGTCTGCCCAAACAGAACTGACAGGAGATTGATCATGAACAACCGTTTTTCAAAGTCCATAATTGTTATCGGCCTTATCAGCCTGATGGCCGCGGGTGCCTCGTTTGCTGCTCCTGGCAACGGCCAGGGCATGGGTGCCGGTAATTCCGGCGCGGCCGATTCAAGCCCCGGCATCGGTCGTGGCGCCGGTCCGGCTCAGCGAATGGCGCGCTTCAGCGAGAAACTGCAACTCACCGAATCACAGGAAGACGAGATCCTGGAGTTTTTCCGTCAGCGCGAAGCAGATCGCGAAGCCATGCAACAGCGGATCATGGAGACGTTTGGTCAGCAAATCTGTGAGCAGCGCGCTGCCAACGAGGGCGCTTTTGAAGAACTGCTCTTGTCCGTCCTGAACGAGGACCAACTGTTGCTCCATGAAGAAATGAAAGCCCAGCGGGAAGATCGCAAGGCCAACCGCCAAATGTCTCGCCGGGGAACAGGCGGCCTGGATTGCTCCATTTACGACGTTGACGGTTAACTGACCGCGACAAGAGTCGCTCGAACCGGCGCTGGATAGCCTTCAACGGTGTGGTTCTGCTCCCCTGCTTCCAGGGCCTGCTCGAGTGACTCGAAGCGCATCCACTCTGTGGATCGCTGTTCCGAGGTAGTGGTCGCGGATACGTCCACTACCTCGATTTTCTTGAAGCGCGCCCCCTTTACCCACTCCCTCAGGCGATCGATTCCTGGAACGGCCCAGACGTTTCTCATGCGCGCGTAGCGCTCCTCGGGAACCAGGAGATCGAGGCTTTTCCCTTTTGGAAGAACCAGTGTTTCCAGCACCAATGTGCCGCCCGGCCGCAGCAGACCGCGAATTCGTTCAAGGTGATGGGCCGGGTCGCGCCGGTGGTACAGAACCCCCATGGAAAACACCGCGTCCAGCCCGGCGGCTGCAGCGGGCAGGTCCTCGACGCCCAGCGGCAGCACGTAGCAGGGCAGATCGCCCGCAAAATGCCGCCAGGCGAGCCACTGCATCACGAACAGCACGGTCGGATCGATGCCGATGACGAGATCGGCACCGGCTCCCAGCATGCGGAGCCCGTAGTAACCGTTACCGCTGCCGATATCGAGCACGCGGCTGCCACTCAGATTCACGTGCGGCGCTACCCGGTCCCACTTCCAGTCCGAGCGCCACTCGCTATCGATATACAGGCCTCCGACCTCCAGTGGACCCTTGCGCCAGGGATGCAACTCCATCAGCAGCGCTTTGAGCCGCTGCGGGTCGGCTACCGCACCGCCAAGACGCGGGGCCGACCGAGCAGGCTCCGCCGTGGGCTCGCAGGCAGGCAGTTGCTCCAGTGCGCGGCGCCAGCGCGGCAGGTCGCCGTGCGGGTGGTTCTGCAGCTGCTCCTCACCTCGTTGCGCCAGTTCCCGCAGCCAGGAACTGTCGGGCCAAAGTTGCGGCAGACGATCGTATATTCGCCCGTTCATTCAGCGCATGGCCACCAGTGACACGAAGTTGAAGCCCTGCTGCCAGCGGTAAACCCGCGCAAAACCGGCTGCGGCCAGGCGTTCACGGTGCGCGGCCAGGGTTTCCGGCTGCAGCACGTTTTCCAGCGCATCCCGCTTGCGCGCGATTTCGAGGTCGGAGTACCCCTGGGAACGTTTGAAGTCGTGGTGCCACTGGTTCTGCAGCCGCTGTTCCTCCTCGTCTTCGAAACGGATTTTCTCGGACAGCACCAGCACGCCGCCGGGTTCAAGGCCGGCGGCAATTCCGGCCAGCAGGCTGGCACGGTTTCCCGGGTCAATGAACTGAAGGGTGAAGTTGAGCACGGCGACCGAGGCCCGCTCAACCGGGGTTTCGAGGATATTCTCCCGGCGAACAGTCACCGGCAGCAGGCCGTCACCGGGTTCGGCTTCGAGTGCCGCGCGCAGCCCTTCGACCATGCCCGGCGCGCTGTCGACGGCGATGATTTCCACCGCCTCGGCCCGTACCGCCGCGCGCATGGCCAGCGTGACCGCACCGAGTGAGCAGCCAAGGTCGTAAATACGGGTATTCGGCTGGGCATAGCGGCGCGCGAGCATGGCAGTCATCGAAACCACGGTGGCGTACCCCGGAACCGAACGGTTGATCATGTCCGGAAAGACCCGCACGACGCGCTCGTCAAAAACGAACTCGCCCGGCTCGGTAATGGTGGTCTCAAACAGCCTGTCGCGTTCGCTCATCACTTCAAACCCATCACGTTAATCAACGTCATGATAACCGTCCGTCGTGACTAATGGCGCTTCAGGTTCATGATGCTTGCTGATATTTTTATCCTGGTATTATTTCGTCGGCCGATAGTGCTGCGGGCAGAATATTTCGTGCGCTTCGGCACATTCCGGGAGGGAGAACATGGATATCACACTGCTGTGGGCAGTCATCTTCGTCGTGCTGGGCGTGGTCGTCGTACGCAAGGCGGTCATCATCGTGCGCCAGGGTTACGAGTATACGCTGGAACGTTTCGGTCGCTTCCGCACCACGCTGCGACCCGGATTTCATTTCATCGTACCGTTCGTCAACCGGGTCGGGCACAAGGTGAACATGATGGAACGCGTGCTGGACGTTCCGTCACAGGAAGTCATCTCCAAGGACAATGCGGTGCTGACCGTGGACGGCGTGGTGTTTTTCCAGGTGCTGGACGCGGCCAAGGCCGCCTACGAGGTGTTTCGCCTGGAGCATGCGGTCCTGAACCTGACCATGACCAATATCCGCACGGTGCTGGGTTCGATGGACCTGGACGATGCGTTGTCCAAGCGTGACGACATCAACGCGCGCCTGCTGGTGGTCGTCGATGAGGCGACCACGCCCTGGGGCCTCAAGGTCACGCGTATCGAAATCAAGGATATCAGTCCCCCGGCCGACCTGGTCGCCGCGATGGCGCGCCAGATGAAGGCGGAACGCGAAAAGCGCGCCACGATTCTCGAAGCCGAGGGCACCAGGCAGGCCGAAATCCTGAAGGCCGAGGGCTTGAAACAGGCCGCCATCCTGCAGGCCGAGGGCCGCCGCGAAGCCGCTTACCGCGATGCGGAGGCCCGCGAGCGCCTCGCCGAAGCCGAAGGCAAGGCCACCACGATGGTCTCGGAAGCCATCGCGTCCGGCAACATCCAGGCCATCAACTACTTCGTCGCACAGAAATACGTCGAAGCGCTGGCCGCCTTTGCCGAGGGTCAGAATACCAAGACGCTCCTGCTGCCGGTCGAGGCGACCGGCATCCTGTCCAGCCTGGCCGGCATCACCGAGGTTGCCAGGGAAGCCTTCGGCAACGACAAGGAAGAACAGGGAGGCTGACATGGAATGGCTGGATGGCATTGTTTTCTGGCATTGGTGGATACTCGCCGGGATCCTCCTGATCCTCGAACTTTCTTCGCCCATCTTTTTCTTCCTGTGGCTGGGCTTTGCCGCGGCTGCCATGGGTCTGCTGCTGTGGGTCTTTCCCGAAATGCCGCTCGTCACGCAGCTGGCCCTTTTCGCAATCCTGTCCGTGGTTGCCGTCGTGGCCTGGCGGCGCTACAAGGAAACCCACCCCCCGGAATCGGACCAACCGCTGCTGAACCAGCGCGGGCTGCAATACCAGGGGCGTGTTTTTACCCTGGAACACCCGATCGTCAACGGCGTGGGCAAGGTCGAGGTGGACGACAGCACCTGGCGGGTCAAGGGGCCCGACCTGCCGGCCGGCACCCGCGTTCGGGTCACCGGGGTCGACGGCGTGATTTTTGTCGTGGAAAGCGCGGATACCCGCTGATCGCGATATAATGCGAGGTTTGCGTAAAAGCGCAAGGCGGCCCGGTGGCCGCCTTTGCTTGCGCGTCTGAACCGGTAACGAAAAAATGACCTTCCAGGAATTCATTCAAAGCCTCGAAGCCTACTGGTCCGAGCAAGGCTGCGTGCTGATCCAGCCGCTCGACCTCGAGGTTGGCGCGGGTACTTTTCACCCGGCCACCTTTTTGCGCTCGATCGGGCCGGAACCGTGGAACGCCGCTTACGTGCAGCCCAGCCGCCGGCCGACAGACGGCCGATACGGCGAGAATCCGAACCGGCTGCAGCATTACTACCAGTACCAGGTGGTGATGAAACCTTCTCCCGAAAACTTCCAGGAGCTGTACCTCGGCTCCCTCAAAGCGGTGGGTATCGATCCGGCGATCCACGATATCCGCTTCGTGGAAGACAACTGGGAATCACCGACCCTGGGCGCCTGGGGCCTGGGTTGGGAAGTCTGGCTCAACGGCATGGAGGTCACCCAGTTCACGTACTTCCAGCAGGCCGGCGGCCTGGAGTGCCGGCCCGTAATGGGTGAGATAACCTATGGCGTCGAGCGACTCGCCATGTACCTGCAGGAAGTCGACAGCGTCTACGACCTGGTCTGGACCGATGTCGGGGGCCGCACCGTCACCTACGGCGAGGTGTTCCACCAGAACGAAGTGGAACAGTCCACCTACAACTTCGAGCATGCCGATACCGAGGCACTGTTCGGCTGGTTCGACGTGTGCGAGCGCGAAGCCGTCAAGCTGGTCGACCTGGGGCTGCCCCTGCCGGCCTACGAGCAGGTGCTCAAGGCATCCCATACGTTCAACCTGCTCGACGCCCGCAAGGCCATATCGGTCACCGAGCGACAGCGTTTCATCCTGCGCGTCCGCGACCTGGCCCGCCGCGTGGCGGAAACCTACTATGCAAGCCGCGAGGCGCTCGGTTTCCCCGGCCTGTCGAACGGCCACGAGGGCAAGAAACATGACGGATAGCCTGCTGATCGAACTGGGTTGCGAAGAACTGCCGCCCAAAGCGCTGGATACGATCCGCGAAGCGTTTTTCACCGCGGTGTGCGCCGGCCTGGAAAAGAACAACCTTGCCTTTGAACGATCGGGAAGCCGGTCGTACTCGACGCCCCGCCGCATCGCTCTGCTGCTGGCGGGCGTGGCGCCGGGACAGCCCGATCAGGTATTGGAACGCCGCGGTCCCGCCGTAGCCGCCGCCTGGGACGAGGACGGCAAGCCGACGGGGGCCGCGCTGGGTTTTGCGCGCTCGGTCGGCAAAGAAGTGAGCGAACTGGAAACCATCAGCACCGACAAAGGCGAATGGCTGTTCAGCCGTGTGCACCAGGCCGGTCGGCCGCTGGCCGAGATTCTTTACGAGGTGCTGGGACAAGCCGTCCGCCAGTTACCGGTTCCAAAACCCATGCGTTGGGCCGACCACGATTTCAGTTTTGTGCGCCCGGTGCATTGGCTGGTCGTCATGCACGGCAGCCACGTCGTCGAAGGTCAGTTGTTCGGGCTCAATGCGGGCAATACAACGCGGGGACATCGCATTCACGCACCGGGGCCGCATGAAATTGGCGCGGCTGAACGCTACGCCGATGTACTCGAGCGCGCTCATGTGCTCGCCGACCAGGACAGGCGCAGGGACGTCATTCAGGACGCCCTGGTGAAATGTGAGCCTGACGTGATCATTGATCCGGACCTGCTCAACGAGGTGAATAACCTGGTTGAATGGCCGGTTGCGATAAGCTGTTCTTTTGAAGACGAATTCCTCGAGGTTCCCCACTCAGCCCTGGTGGCCGCCATGCAGGACCACCAGAAGTTTTTTCCGGTCGAAAAGGGCGGCAAGAAGGGCGAGGTCTGTAATCGCTTCGTGGCCATCTCCAACATCGAGAGTCTCGACAGCAACCAGGTCAGAATGGGTTACGAGCGCGTCATCCGTCCGCGACTGGCCGATGCCCGTTTCTTCCTCGAACAGGACCTGAAAATCCCGCTTGAACACCATTTGAAGCAGTTGGACCGCGTCGTTTTTCAACAGAAAATAGGCTCCGTTGGCGACAAATCGCGTAGGATAAGAAATATTGCAGGTAAAATCGCCGAAATTACGGGTTCTGATGTTTCAGTTGCCGAGCGGGCTGCCCTGCTGTGCAAATGCGACCTGACGACCCAGATGGTCGGCGAGTTCCCCGAGCTCCAGGGTGAAATGGGCGGCTACTACGCCGTGGCTTCCGACGAACCCGCCGCTGTCTCGCAGGCCATTGCAGAGCATTACGCGCCCCGCTTCGCGGGTGACGCCATTCCCGGCAGCGACGCCGGCCGCATCGTGAGTCTGGCCGACCGCGCTTACAGCCTGGTCGGAATTTTCGCCGCCGGTCTGAAACCCACTGGAAACAAGGATCCCTTTGCGCTGCGCCGGGCCGCGCTTGGCCTGCTTCGCATCCTGCTGGAGGCCGGTCTGGACCTGCCGCCGCGCACCATCCTGGCCCTGGCGGCGGACGCTTTTGAAGGCGTCGTGGAAGTCAGCGATGAATTGCTTCGCGAGGTCGAGACGTTTGTTGCCGATCGCCTGAGAAACTTCTACACGGAAAAGGGTCACGGCACCGAACTGGTCAACGCGACGCTGGCCTCCCCCTGGAGCACCCTGCCCGACCTCGATCGCCGACTGCGGGCGCTCGAAGGGTTCATGAACGAACCCGCGGCGGCCAGCCTGGCCGCTTCCAATAAGCGAATCGGCAACATTTTGCGCAAGGCGGAGTTCGGCGGAAAAATGGAAATCGACGACTCTTTGTTTGTTTTCGACGAAGAAAAGGATCTTTTCGAAGAAATTAACGGGATTTCCGAAAAGCTTGAGCCGCTAACCAAACACGGCGATTACGCTTCCGGTTTACGCCTGCTGGCGAAACTGGAGTCAGCTGTCGACCGCTTTTTCGAGGCCGTCATGGTGATGGACGAAGACCCGGCGAAACGCAACAACCGACTGGCGCTGCTGGCCCTGCTCAAATCCCGTTTCGATCGAATAGCCGATCTGTCGATACTGGGGTGAAACGATGAGCCGTCAGCCGCTTCTGCTCATCAGCCGCGAGGACCTCGTTCTTGCCTGTGACGAACCAGGTGGTGAACAAATGATTCGTTTGCTCGCCGGGCTGACACGTCGAGGATTTTCATTCGTCGCAACGGCATCCCAACCCAGCGAGTGGTCCCGCAGCAAGGCCGAGTCAAAGCGCGGCCGGCCGGGGCCGAGACGCTTGCGGGACCGCCTGGCGGAGGCGGGTGGCCTGCTGGATGGCGTTTACTACATCCCTCAATCCCTGATGACACAACGCACCCGCAATGAGGAGGCGCTGAGGGAACTGCTGGATCGGTTCGGAACCGAAGCGAAAGACTGCTACCTGGTCAGCACGGATCGGGCGTTACTGGCTACCGCCAGGAAAATGCAAGTTAATGCCATTAAAATCTCTGAAAAATCAGATTTGGTCGTGATCCTCGGGGATTTAATGCAGACGCTGGACCAGGAAAACCAGACCTGAAACCCTGAAGACGAGAGCCGTATACGGGCGCCCGCATTCAAACGTCCAGGTTGGAAACTTCCAACGCGTTGCGCTCGATGAATTCCCGCCGCGGTTCGACCTCGTCACCCATCAGCGTAGTGAAAATCTGGTCGGCTGCGACGGCATCTTCGATCGTCACTTTCAGAAGGCGGCGGCTCTCCGGGTTGACCGTGGTTTCCCAAAGCTGGTCCGGGTTCATCTCACCCAGCCCCTTGAATCGCTGAATGTTTCTGCCTTTACGGCTTTCATCCATCAGCCAGTCATAGGCTTCCCCAAAAGAAGTCACTTCCTGCGAAGACTTTCCGCGCATCACCGTGGCCCCTGGCTGGATGAGGCCGTGCAATGACTCGGCAAGCTTTCCGATCAGGCGATATTCCGGGGCGTTGAAAAACTCTGCGCCTATTCGAACGGCATTGGAGACCCCGTGCGTGATCCGCTCCAGCGTGATTTCGTGGCCTTCCTCTCCCGGCACGGCGGAAAGCCGATAACGCACACTGGGCGGACACTTGCGGTTCATGACTTGCTCCAGTTCACCGCACCAGCGAGACATCTCCGACTCCGTCCAATCGATGGAAAAAGGTTCAAAATCAATTAGATGATTCAAAAACAAAGGATCATGACGCCGCGACAGGCGGTCCACAGCGAGCTTGACCGTCAGGTAATCACGCATCAACTGCTCGAGCGCCTCACTGCTCAGCGGAGGAGCATCGGGGTCGTACAGCAGTGACGCATTATCCAGGGCGCGGGCCAACAGGTAGTCATTGAGCTCCACGTCATCTTTGAGGTAATGCTCCTGCTTACCCTGCTTGATCTTGTAAAGCGGCGGCTGGCCGATGTACACGTGTCCGCGCTCGATCAACTCCGGCATCTGGCGATAAAAGAACGTCAGCAGTAGCGTTCGAATGTGAGAGCCATCCACGTCCGCATCGGTCATGATGATGATGCTGTGGTAGCGAAGCTTCTCGATATCGAACTCGTCCTTGCCAATACCGGTACCCAGCGCAGTGATCAGGGTTCCGACCTCTGCCGAGGACAGCATCTTGTCAAACCGTGCTTTTTCAACGTTGAGGATCTTGCCCTTGAGCGGAAGAATGGCCTGAAAACGGCGGTTTCTGCCCTGCTTTGCCGAACCGCCCGCCGAATCGCCCTCAACCAGAAACAACTCCGACAAGGCCGGGTCTTTTTCCTGGCAATCCGCCAACTTACCCGGCAGACCGGCGATATCCAGCACGCCTTTTCTTCGCGTCATCTCTCGCGCTTTTCGCGCCGCTTCACGCGCCCGGGCCGCTTCTACGACCTTGGCCGTAATCGTTTTCGCCTCGACCGGATTTTCAAGCAGGAATTCACGCAAGCGTTCTGAAACCACCGACTCGACGACGGGTTTGACCTCGGAAGAAACCAGCTTGTCCTTGGTCTGTGATGAAAACTTGGGATCCGGAACCTTGACGGACAGAACGGCAATCAGGCCTTCGCGGGCGTCGTCGCCGGTAGTGCCGACCTTGTCTTTTTTCTGCCCGGATTCATCGATGTATTGATTGATCGTTCGGGTCAGGGCCGCTCGAAAACCGGACAGGTGAGCGCCGCCATCTTTTTGAGGAATATTGTTGGTGAAGCAGAACACGGTTTCTTGGTATGCGTCCGTCCACTGCATGGCGACCTCGACGACGGTGCCATTGAGTTCATCCGATATACTCATTACGGTTGGGTGGAGCGGGTTCTTGTTCTGCCCCAGGTGCTCCACAAATGATTTAATTCCACCTTTATATTCAAAGACATCCGATTTTCCAGTACGTTCGTCCCTGAGCAGTATGCGCACACCCGAGTTAAGGAAACTCAACTCCCTCAGGCGTTTGGCCAGGATGTCGTAATGAAATTCCCTGTTGGTAAAGACGTCCTTGCTGGGCAAGAACGTGATCTGTGTGCCCGTCTCCTCGCTCGCTCCGGTTTTCTTCAACGGTTCTTCCGGGACGCCCATGTGGTACACCTGGCGCCAGACGTGGCCGTCCCGGCGAATACGGATCTGAAGTTCCTCGGAAAGTGCGTTTACGACCGACACACCGACACCGTGCAGGCCGCCTGAAACCTTGTAGGAATTGTCGTCGAACTTACCGCCCGCATGCAGAACCGTCATGATCACTTCAGCGGCGGATACGCCCTCTTCCTTGTGAATGTCTACCGGTATCCCGCGGCCGTTGTCGGCAACACTGACCGAGTTGTTGACGTGGATCGTTACGGTTATCTCATCGCAATGGCCGGCCAGGGCTTCGTCTATCGAGTTATCGACGACCTCGAATACCATGTGGTGCAGGCCGGTGCCGTCATCGGTGTCGCCAATGTACATTCCCGGGCGCTTGCGTACTGCATCCAGGCCCTTGAGTACCTTGATATTCTTGGAGTCGTATTGGGTCTTGCTCATGCGGTCACCCTGCACCGTTCAACTGGCGGCGCTGTATTTGATCAAAAACAGGGTTCGGAAACTTTAACTTGATATGGTGCCGGTCGTTTCGAACTCAAGGATTATACCAGTTCCGTTACACATCCCTGTTCCACGTGAAACAGCGTGTGCGGATTTTCGATTTCGGGTTTGACCGTGCCGGTCAGCCAGGCCTGCAACCCCGTTGAAAGAAATTTTTCCAGCACGATGTCGAAGTGCTTTTCGTCAAACTCCGATACCAGGTCATCCAGCAGTAAAACCGGGTGTATTCCGTCTTCAAGCAGCAGTTCGCATTGTGCCAGTAAGAGGGCCGCCGCAAATGCTTTCTGTTCACCGCGGGAAAGAACCGCCCGCGCCGGAGCCCCGTCGCAAAGCAATCGAAGGTCGGCACGATGCGGCCCGGCGTCGGTAACGCCTTTTTCGATATCCCGGTCCCTGCGCACCGTGAGCAACTCCAGGTAGGATGGGGCGTTCCAGCCTTCCTGGTATAAAATTTCGACTTTTCGAACCCGGGTTTTCAAGTCATTCAACAGTTCTGGCATCCTGTCGGCAACGCGGCGGGCGTAGTTCCGCCGGTAGGCGGCCAATTCATCACCGTGCTCGGCCAGGACCGCGTCCAGGCTATCCAGAACGGCGTTATCGGCTCTTTTGAGTGCGGAGTTGCGTTGCTTCAGTGCACGGGAAAAACGTCTCCAGGCCTCGAGGAAGCCCTGTTCCACGTGAAACAGTCCCCAGTCCACGAATTTTCTGCGATTCTCCGGAGGGCCGCTGACCAGTTGATGGCTGTCAGGAACCATTACGACCGTGGGCAAAGCCCGGGAAAGGCGGCTCAGCTGGGCTACATCCTCACCGTCCAGTCGGGCCCGCCAGTGTGTGCCAGCCCGCTCGAGGCCGACCCGGTGAACCTCTCCCGCCTGACCGAGCAGCTCGGCGACGACTCGATACTTCGGGCCATTGACACCGGCGAGTTCGGCAGGTTGGGTGGTACGAAAAGAACGGCCCCTGGAGAGCAGGGCGATGGATTCCAGAATGCTGGTTTTTCCGGCGCCGTTGACACCCCACAGGTAGTTCAGAGAAGGATGCGGCCGAACAGCAACCTCCTCCAGGTTTCTCAGGTTCCAGACCTTGAGGTTCGAGATGACCACGTTCATGGCGCCCTGACTACAATGCGCCCTTCAAGCGAAAAATGTAAATGATCAGAGTTTCAGCGGCATCACGACATGCCGGTCGTTGCCACCGCCTTCCGCGCTGATCAGGCAGCTGCTGTTGGCATCCTTGAGCTCTACGAGGATGGTCTCGGCATCAACGGCTTTGAGTGCGTCCAGCAGGTAGGTGACATTGAACCCGATGGCCAGCTGATCAAAATTGAGCGTCGCCTCGAGCTCCTCCACCGCTTCTTCCTGCTGTGGATTATGCGCAATGATCTTCACCCTTCCGTCAGATGCTTCGAGCCGCACACCCTTGTACTTTTCGTTTGAAAGAATCGAGGCCCTTTCCAGAGCCCGGGTAAAGTCGGTCCGATCAATCAGTATGTGACTGTCGGTTCCCTGGGGAATGACCGCCCGGTACTCCGGAAAACGACCGTCGATCAGCTTTGATGTGAATACGGTCGAGCCCTTGACCAGCCGTATGTGATTTTTGCCCAGGGCCAGTTCCACAATGTTCTTGCTGTCCGTGAGCATCCGGGAAAGTTCCAGAACTCCTTTGCGGGGAACGATCAGCTGCCGTGGTTCAGCCACACCGATCTCACCGTCCATGTCGCAGATCGCAAGTCGGTGTCCGTCGGTTGCGACCGTGCTGAGCGTATTGTCATGAAAATCAAAAAGCAGGCCGTTGAGGTAGTAGCGCACGTCCTGGTTGGCCATGGCAAAGGCTGTTTTATCAAGAAGCATTTTTAGTGTATCTTCTTGAATTTTAATGATTTCCAGCGTTTCAAACTGGTCCGTCGCCGGAAATTCGGTCGCAGGCAACGTTGCCAGCGTATACCGGCCCCTGCCTGAAACCAGCGTCAGCTTGTCACCCTCAGGAACCGCGGTTACCTCCACGCCTTCGGGCAACATTCGAACGATATCGACCAGTTTTCGGGCCGGCACGGTGGTTTCCCCTTCGGACTCGACATTAGCGCTCACGGTCGTTATCAGCTCCACTTCCATGTCCGTACCGGTGACAGAAAGCTTGCCGTCCCGCGCCGTAATCAGGAAGTTTGCAAGTACCGGCAGGGTTTGCCGTCGCTCCACGACACCCACGACCTGCGTGATGGGTTGAAGAAGCAGTTCACTCTGTATGCTGAATTTCATGGCCCTTTCCTTTGCCTTACTGTTTTTTATAATTAATTAAAAAAACAATAGTAATAATAAGCCCTGTGGATATCGTTATAACTCGTGTTTTCTTATTTGTATCAATTGCCTGCCTGCCCTGAAAGCCGTAACAACCAGGCTGCGGAACTGTTGGGTTCCTGTGGATAAATGTTAACGCTTTTCACCGCAGCAGGTTATCCACAGGATGTTACGGTGATTTGCAGTGCATTATCCAGTCACTTGTCGTCAGGCGGTCAGTTTTCTCACCAATTTCGCCCGGTCTTCCCTTATCCGGCCGTCAGTTTCGCATAACTCCTCGATTTTACGACAGGCGTGGAGGACCGTGGTGTGGTCGCGGCCGCCAAAGGCGTCGCCGATTTCCGGCAAGCTGTGTTCCGTCAGTTCCTTGCTCAGGGCCATGGCCATTTGCCGCGGCCGGGCGATAGAGCGCGTGCGCCGGCGTGATAGCAGTTCCGAGACACGAAGTTTGTAGTAGTCGCACACTTCTTTCTGGATGTTTTCGATCGTGATCAAGCGGTCGTGAACCAGCAGCAGGTCGCGCAGCACCTCTTGCGCATAAGTAACGGTGATGTCCTGGCCGGTGAAGCGCGCATTGGCAAACAGCGTGTTGAGCGCACCCTCGAGATCGCGCACGTTGGAGCGTATGCGTTTTGCAATCAGGAACGCGACATCCTCATGGAGTTCTCCGCCCCGTTCCTGCGCCTTGTTCAGCAGGATGGCCACGCGTGTCTCGAAATCAGGGGGTTCGATGGAAACCGTTAGACCCCAGCCGAAGCGTGAGCGAAGACGGGCAGAAATGCCCTCGAGCTCTTTCGGATAACGGTCACAGGTCAGGATAATCTGTTGCTGGCTGTCGAGCAGGGCGTTGAAAGTATGGAAAAATTCTTCCTGGGTGCGGTCCTTGCCGGAAAAGAACTGGATATCGTCGATCAAAAGCGCCCCCGCGTTGCGGTACAGCTGCTTGAATGACTCGATGGTATCGGAGCGTAGCGCCTTGATCATTTCGCTGACGAAATGTTCGGAATGAAGGTAAATGACCCGGGATTCGTCGACTTGCTCATGAATCAGGTTGCCCGCGGCGTGCAGCAAGTGTGTCTTGCCCAACCCGGTTCCGCCATAAAAAAGCAGGGGGTTGTAGACGGCCCCCGGTTTGCGCGCCACCTGCTGCGCGGCCGCGAAAGCCAGCTCGTTTGACTTGCCCTGGACAAAATTGTCGAAGCGGTAACGTCTGTCGAGCCCGGTCCTGAGCGGTGTCCGGCTGATGGGTATTTTAGCTGGCCGGCTGTCTTTGTCCTGCGATCGGCTGACGTCCACGATCACGGACTCACGCGGCGCCTTCAGGTGTTCGAATATATCCCGAATGCGCTCGAGGTAATGGGTAGAAATATAGTCCCGAACGTATTCATTGGGTGAGAGAAGAACGGTGCGGTCTTTTCCCGTTTTTACCTGGAGCGGGCGGATCCAGGTGTTGAAGTCGTCCGCTGGAAGTTCGCGCTCCAGGTATTCAGTGCAGGTTTTCCAGTAATTTTGCGCCATCTCGAGAATGCCTGCGGATCAACGGGCTTCAGGTTTTTCGGGGATTCCGCAAAGCCCCGGCGCTTAAGTCTACCCCGCTGTGGATAACTTGGCCACACGAAAAAAACAGCCTGGATCACCTTGTTTGACTGCAAAAACAAGGTTATCATTGTCCTCTTTTGTCGGCCGGATCTGCGCTGAAGAGTCGCGCGGCCGTGCTCAACCCTGAATTGCAAGGAAAACTATCATGAAGCGTACATTTCAGCCCAGCCGCCTGAAACGCGCGCGTCGCCACGGATTCCGTGCACGCATGTCTACCCGTGCCGGCCGCGCCATCATCAAAGCGCGTCGCGCCAAGGGCAGGAAGCGCCTGTCTGCCTGATTTCAGCCTGACCGGCCGTCGCTTTTGGCGGGGCCGGTTCGTTGCGCAGGACCTGCACACCCATGGGCGCCCCTGACACGCACGGCGGGCAAGTCATCTTTCCCCGTTCGGCGCGACTCACGACTCCAACCGACTTTTCGCGGGTATTCCAACGGAACGCCGTTTCCAGTGACCGCTACTTTCGCGTAATGGCGCGTCCCGGAGCAAGCGACACCAGCCGACTGGGCATGGCGGTTTCGCGCAAAGTGGACAAGCGGGCCGTCGTGCGAAACCGGATCAAGCGGGTTGTCAGGGAAAGCTTCAGACATTACCGTTCGAACCCGGGAATTACCCTTGATATCGTGGTCTTGGCTCGTGCCGATTCAGCCACCATATCCAGATCTCAGCTGTTTCAATCCCTGGAGCGGCATTGGCGTGAAGTCGAGCGAAAGGCAGAGCGGCGCTTTATGAAAATATCACCCCCTGAAGGACGGGACCAATGGGAAATTTGAGACCGGTACTGATCATGGCGCTCGTGTTCCTGGGCTACATGATCTGGATTGAATGGCAAAAAGACTACGGTCCGCAGCCCCGCCAGGAATCATCGACGCAGCAGTCGACGCCTGCCCAAGACGGCGTTCCGGACGTGCCCGACTTCTCTTCAGAAAGCACCACCGCGGCCCCCGATCTGCCGAGTGTCAGTATTGAACCCGAAGCCCGGGAAACAGGGCCCGAACCTGACCAGGGCAGCCGACTGATCGAGGTTTCCACCGATGTACTGGACGTTAAGATCGATCCAGTCGGCGGCACCGTTGTCTCTGCCGTACTGCGCCGCTATCCGGTCGAACTCGACAAGCCCGAAACCAGGGTCGAACTTCTGCGGGCATCCGGACCGCAGCGCTTCATCGCTCAATCGGGCCTGCTATCCAAGGACGAGGCGCCCAATCACACCAGCCCCTATCTTGCCGCCGGTTTCAGTTACGAGACGGACGAGAACGGACAGGCGTTGCGGGTTCCACTTACCTGGGAGGGTGCTGATGGCGTCCGGGTGACCAAGACCTTCACGTTCGAACCGGGCAGTTACGAGATTCTCGTAGAGCACCGCGTCGAGAATACCGGCACCCGGGCCTGGAGCGGCAGCGCATACGAACAACTGCAACAGTCGGTGCCGGGTGACCTCGACAAGGGCGGTTTGAACAACCCCGGCCGCTACAGTTTCTTCGGCATCGGGTTTTACAACCCGGAAGACAAATTCCAGAAGATCGATTTCGAAGACGCGGGAGACGACCCCTACCGCGTCACGTCGCGCGAAGGCTGGCTGGCCATGATCCAGCACTATTTTTTCAGCGCGTGGATTCCGGAGCCGTCCGAAGAAGTCTCGTATTCGACCCAGGCACTCGCTACCGATGGCTGGCCGCGGTACATCGCACGCGGCGTGTCATCCGCACGCGTTGTGCAGCCGGGCGCCAGCGAGACCTTTTCCAGCACGCTCTACATCGGCCCCAAGCTGCAGGACAATCTGCCGGACATAGCAACCGGGCTGGAGCACACGGTCAACTACGGCATTTTCACGGTTTTTTCCAAGCCGCTTTTCTGGCTGCTGGAAAAAATCCATGGCTTTGTCGGCAACTGGGGCTGGGCCATCGTGATCCTGACCATTCTGATCAAGGCGGCCTTCTTCAAATTGACCGAAGCGCAGTACCGTTCAACCGCGCGCATGCGCAAACTGCAGCCTCGGATCGAGCAGCTCAAGGAGCGTTACGGCGATGACCGCCAGCGCATGAGCCAGGCCATGATGGAGCTGTACAAGAAAGAAAAGGTCAACCCGCTGGGCGGCTGTCTGCCTATACTCGTGCAGATTCCGATTTTCATCGCGCTGTATTGGGTCCTGCTGGAGTCGGTTGAACTGCGCCAGGCGCCTTTCATCCTGTGGATCGACAACCTTTCCCAGAAAGATCCGTACTTCATCCTGCCGCTGCTGAACGCGGTCTTCATGTTTGCCACCCAACGGCTGACCCCCATGGTAGGCATGGACCCGATGCAGCAGAAGATCATGCAGTCCATGCCGATCGTGTTCTCGATCATGTTCGCATTTTTCCCGGCGGGGCTGGTGCTGTACTGGGCAACGAACGCCGGACTGTCGCTCGCGCAGCAGTACTACATAACGCGGAAAATTGCCGCGTCGGACTAGGGCCTGGCAACACGATTTGAAAGGGTATCGTTGGTGACCGGGCGACAGGAAAAGGCGCGGCAGGCCACCGACACGATCTGTGCGGTGGCGACCCCTCCCGGAACGGGTGGTGTCGGTATCGTCCGTGTATCGGGCCCGGCCGTGCCGGAAATCAGCCGGGCCGTAAGCGGGCGGCTGCCGGCGCCGCGGCAGGCGGATCTCGTGCATTTCAGGGACGAGGATGGTTCGATCATCGATTCCGGCCTGGTTCTGTTCTTCCCCGCGCCGCATTCCTTTACCGGTGAAGACGTCCTGGAGCTGCAGGGTCACGGCGGCCAATACGTTCTTCAGCGCTTGGTGCAGCGTATTCTCGCGCTCGGCGCACGCCCGGCCCGGCCCGGAGAATTTTCCGAACGCGCTTTCCTGAACGACAAGATCGACCTGGTCCAGGCCGAGGCGATCGCCGACCTGGTGCAGTCAGGAACGGACGCGGCCGCGCGCGCAGCGCAGCGCAGCCTGCAGGGTGATTTCTCGCGGCGGGTTGACGACTTGCAGGACGTTCTCACCGGCTTGCGCGTGTTCGTCGAGGCTGCGATCGACTTTCCCGATGAAGAAATCGACTTTCTGGCTGAAAGCGATATCGTCGAACGCACGCGGTTGGCATCACAGCAACTCGATGACATTCTCGCGGCCGCACGCCAGGGCCGCCTGCTGCGCGATGGCATCGTGCTGGCGATCATCGGTCGGCCCAACGCCGGAAAATCCAGCCTGCTGAACGCCCTTGCCGGCATGGAGCGGGCCATCGTCACCGAGATTCCCGGCACCACCCGGGACGTGCTGCGTGAATCCATCGACCTGGATGGAATTCCGGTCCACGTCGCCGACACGGCCGGCATCCGGGAGACAGACGACCGGGTCGAGGCCGAGGGCGTTCGGCGCGCCCGCGCCGCCCTCGAGACCGCCGACATCGTATTGCTGGTGGAGGACGCCAGCCAGCGGAGCGACGTGCCGGATCAGTTGGTGGAAGAACTGCCGCCGCACGCGGTCGGCATTCGCGTCGTGAACAAAATTGACCTGCTCGACGCCGACACCATCGGGCGCCTGGAGCAGGGTGGTGGCGTTCCGATTTCAGCAAAGTCGGGCCAGGGCCTGGACCGCCTGAGAAAGAAAATACGCGAAGCCGTTGGGGCGGCAGAAGGCAGCGAGGGAAGTTTTTCGGCGCGACAGCGGCATGTCGATGCCCTCAAGCGCGCTGCGCACCACATCGAAACGGGTTGCCGCCTGATGGGTGACAGCGGTTCGGGCGAGTTATTGGCCGAAGAATTACGCCTGGCGCAGAAGGCGCTCGGCGAAATCACCGGCGAAACGCTGCCGGACGATTTGCTGGGAGAAATTTTCTCCAGTTTCTGTATCGGAAAATGAATCGGGCGGGATTCGCTCAGGTCTTGCAGTAGTAATCGTGCAGCAGCTCGATGATGCTCATCGCGGCCGACTCTTCCAGCCGGTAGTAAATGGTCTGGCTTTCCCTTCGTGTACATACCAGGCCCTGATCCCTCAGCACCGCGAGGTGCTGCGACAGGGCGGATTGGCTCAACTGGATGCGCTGATTTAGCTGCCCGACGGAAATCTCGCCCTCGGCCAGCACGCACATGATCATCAGGCGGCTTTCGTTGGCAAGCCCCTTCAGCAAACTCACCGCATCGGTGGCGTTACGCTTCATGGAATCATAGTCAAGCAACGGGCCAGCCGACGCTTTGGCGGATATGTTCATGCAAGCGATTGTATTTGCAATGTATCTAAATTACAAATACCTTAATGGCGAACAAGTAGCGAATAAACCGGGAGAAATTGTGATGAGCACCATCGTCGTTCTGGGTGGGGGCATCGGCGGCCTCTCGGCCGCATTTGAGCTCAAGGACGAAGTGCGGGACAGGCACGAGATCATCCTCGTGTCTGACCAGGAGCACTTCGAATTTACACCGTCCAACCCCTGGGTGGCCGTGCGCTGGCGCAAGCCGGAGTCGATTCGGATCGACCTGAACACGCTGATGCCGAAGCATGGAATCCGTTTTGTCTGCAACCCGGTCAAAAAAGTACAGCCCGAAAGCAAGTCACTGCTGTTGGCGGACGACGAAACGCTCTCCTACGATTACCTGGTCATTGCCAGTGGTCCGAGACTGGCGTTCGACGAGGTGCCCGGCTTGGGCCCGCACGGCGGTTTTACCGGTTCGGTCTGCAAAACAGACCATGCCAGCCAGATGTCCGAAGCTTTCGAGGCCTTCTGTGAGGATCCCGGCCCGATCGTGGTGGGCGCGGCGCAAGGCGCTTCCTGCTACGGCCCCGCTTACGAGTACACCTTCATTGTCGAAACGGAACTGCGGCGGCGCAAGCTGCGTGACCGCGTGCCGATTACCTACGTTTCACCCGAGCCTTACATCGGTCATCTCGGGCTGGATGGAGTCGGAGACACCAAGGGCCTGCTGGAATCCGAGATGCGCAACCGTCACGTCAAGTGGTACACCAACAGCCGCATCGATTCGGTCGAAGACGGCCTGATGAAAATCACGGAAGTCAATGACGACGGCAGCGACAAGGTCAGCCACGAACTGCCCTTCAAGCACTCCATGATACTGCCCGCCTTTACCGGCATTGATGCGGTCATGGGTGTCGAGGGGCTGTCGAATCCGCGCGGGTTCATCATCGTGGACGAGCACCAGCGCAACCCCACGTATCCCGAAATTTTCGCGGTCGGCGTGTGCGTGGCGATTCCGCCAGTCGCCCCGACACCCCTGCCGGTTGGCGTGCCCAAAACCGGTTACATGATCGAGTCCATGGTCACCGCGACGGTGCAGAACCTGGCCGAGATCATGGCTGGAAAAGAACCGACCCACCACGCCACGTGGAACGCTTTCTGCCTGGCCGATTTCGGTGACCGCGGCGTGGCCTTCATCGCTTTGCCCCAGATCCCTCCGCGGAATACCAACTGGTCCGGTTCCGGCAAATGGGTGCACTGGGCCAAGATTGGTTTTGAGCAGTACTATCTGCGCAAGATCAGGAAAGGCAGCGTCGAGCCGTATTATGAGAGGCTCTCGATGAAGTTGATGGGTGTTCAGAAACTTCGAGGCAAGGCCTGATATTCATACCGGGCGTGCATGACAATTGACCGGGCCGATGAGGCCGGCCCGGTTTTTCAGTGGCGATTACTGCGCCTGCTCGGCAGCGTCCGATGCAGACAGTTCTTCGAACATCTTCACTGCGTCACGGTAACCGCCTACGTTTACCACATTGGTGAAGCCGTCCTGTTCCAGCGCTTTTTTCGCCTTACCTGAGCGGTTGCCGCTGCGGCAGTAAAGATAGAGGGTGGCATTCGGGTCAGTCGTGACCTCCGAGATACGCTGCGTGATTTCCGTGTGCGGAATGTTGACCGCCCCGCCCACGTGACCGCCGCGGTATTCACCGGTGCTTCTCACATCCACCCAGTGGACGTCAGCGGACCACGCGCAATGGGAAAACAACAGCAGGACAAGCAGCGCTGCCGTTCTGAAGGCGTGTTTGCTCATGTTGAATCTCCGTTCATTTGATGTGGACAGGGCCTGGTCCCGGACGAAAACAGTCCGCTCCCTGCATTGACAGTGATCGCACGATTAAATTCACGACGCCGCTCGGTCAGGGTGTTGCGACGAGCGCCTCCAGGGCGTCTTCGATTGCACCGGGCGAGGACATGAGTTGAGTGAAGCCGTGGTCGCCCATCATGCTCAGGTCCGGAAAATGCACGGCCATCCTGAAGCGCATGTGCAGCGCCTCGACGTTCGTTCCGTTGACCAGGATCTCGTAGGGGAAATAAGCGACCTTGCTGGGTCCTTCGAAATCCACGATCGACATCTGGAATGACTCGTCGATGTCTTCCTCGTCTTCGCTGTTCCCGGTCGCTTTCATACCGATGCCGAATACCGCCTGGTCCTTGCCCGGGATGTCGATCCGGTAGATTCGTGTCAGCGCATCACCCTCGACGGCCAGGCCGGCCTCTACTGCGGCCGTCGCGTCTTCGAAGCTGGCAAATTCACCCAGCTCCGAAGGATCATCGAACTTCTGCATCATGGGCATATAGTTGTATTTGCTCAGTTTTTTTGCTTTAAGTCCTTTTTTCGAACCGAAAGTTTCCATGCCGCCAAGGGCCTCCTGGAGGGCGGAGTAGACAGGTGACATGTCTGTTTCCAAGCGGTAAGCGTGTTGGATGTAGATCGGATTGACGTAGGCGACCTCGGTGCCGCTATCGCGCTCGGTGATACTGATGCGCTGTCCGGCAGCGTAGCCGCCCCGCTCCGATTGCGCCGCGATCTCTTTCAGCGCATCGCTGGTCACCACGATTACCACGGAATTTTCCAGCGGCCGGTAGTGTCCGGCGATGGTGAAACCGGCGTCTTCAAGAGTGGCAACCGTCGCATCGAACCGGTCCGCAAGAGAGGCCTCGCTGACAGAAGCGAGGACGAAAGGTTTGTAGCGTGTATCGTCCGCGGCGAGCGGGCTGAACAGGGTGAGTGATATCAGGAGAACCAGGATGCGGGTAATTTTCATGACGTGCTCCGTAGGTCTGTATTTTCGTGGCGGCATTTGCCCGTCGGTGTTTCGTTGCTTCGCAAAAGTCCCGGGTTTTGGGGTTTTTAAATGATTTGGGTCGCAAGCGATTCCCCGCGGTTGTGTGATTATATGGCATGGCGGGGGGCGAAAGGCTCCCGGCCGTTAATCGTATATTAAAACCGGCAGCGGAGACGCTCGATGACTAAAGAAATCGACGCGCGCCGAATGGCGGATGCGGCACAACGAGCCAGTGAGCTCATGAAAACGCTCGGTCACAAAGACCGGCTCATGGTGCTCTGTCACCTCGCTTCCGGTGAAAAATCCGTCGGCGAACTCGCCCGGCTGCTGGACATTCCCCAGTCACCGCTTTCCCAGCACCTGGCGCGCATGCGAAAAGAAGAACTGGTGACGACCCGCCGGGACGCGCAGACCATCTACTACTCGATTGCCGCTCGCGAAGCGGCCGAACTCGTGGGCCTGATGTACGAGCTTTATTGCGACCATTGAGCTGCGGCTTTTCAACCCTGAAAAGCGCATTTGGACGATTTTTTCTGCGAAAAACCGGCTATCTGTCAAGATACGGTTGATTCCGAAAGAGCACGGAACGTTAATTTGGCTTAATATAAGCTGAATTTTTTCAGGGCACAGTCCACGGAGGAACCCAATGAAACAACGTAGTATCTGCGTCGCAGTCGCGGCGGCCGGCCTGTTGATTGCCGGCAACGCCTTTGCGACCAACGGCTATTTCACCCACGGCAACGGCACCAAGAACAAGGCCATGGCCGGTTCGGGTATCGCGCTGCCGGAAGACGCGATCGACGTCACCAACAACCCCGCGGTTGCTCCGTTTGTCGGTGACCAACTGGTTATCGGTGCGGCGCTCTTCAGCCCGATCCGCAAGTACCAGACATCTTCCAGCCTGCTGAACGGGCAGATGGGCGCTTTCACCATCGGCCCCAACCGCATTTCCAGTGACAGCAATTACTTCGTCATTCCGCACATTGCCAAGACATGGCAGATGGACAACGGCTCGGCCTGGGCAGTTTCGTTCTATGGCCGCGGCGGCATGAACACGGACTGGCGCGGCGGCACCGCGACTTTCGATCCGGACGGAGAGATGGGACCGGCGCCGGTGATGACCTTTGACGGCACCTACGGCGACTCCGCTTTCGGTGGCAGCGGCAAGGCCGGCGTGAACCTGAACCAGGCTTTTCTCGACCTGACCTGGGCCAAGCAGTTCAACCCGAACTTCTCCCTGGGCGTGTCGGCGGTACTCGTCGCCCAGATGTTCGAAGCGGACGGTGTGCGTACGTTCTCACCCTACACCAAGAGCTTCGCAGCGAGTGGCGGCACCATGATGCCCGAAAACCTGTCGAACAACGGCACCGATTGGTCTTACGGTTACGGCGCCAAGATCGGCATGCACTTTCCCTTCAACGACAAGTTCAGTCTCGGCGTCATGTACCAGACCGAAATCAACATGACCGATTTCGACGATTACTCCGACCTGTTCGCCAACGGCGGTGGTTTCGACATTCCGGCGGACCTGAAAGTCGGACTCACCGTCAAGCCGAGCGAGACGCTGGCGTTCAACTTCGACATCGAGCACATCTGGTATTCCGACATCGGCTCGGTCGGCAACCCGATCGCCAATATCTTCAACTGCCCGACGGCCGGGTTTGGCGGCACCGACCTCGAAAGCTGCCTGGGCGGCAAGCGCGGGGCGGGATTCGGCTGGGACGACATGACCGTCTACAAGGTCGGCATGAGGTGGACCAACAACGAGGACTGGACCTGGCGTCTCGGTTACAGCTACGGCGAGCAGCCGATTCCGAACAGCGAGATGACCTTCAATATTCTGGCCCCGGCCGTCATGGAACACCACTTCACGGCCGGCTTCACGCTGGAGCGCACCAAGGGACGCGAATTCAGCATGGCGTTCATGTACGCACCCAATGTTGACATGACCGGACCGCAGAACTTCGATCCGACGCAGAACGTCACCTTTGAAATGTACCAGTGGGAAGTCGAAGCGAGCTACAGCTGGCGCTTCTGATACCTCGCGGCAAGGCATAAAAAAACGGCCAGCTTTCGCTGGCCGTTTTTTTACTCCCATAGGAACGCCGGTTCAGACTTTTTCGATGAGAAAGTCGTATACGCCGCCTTCTTCCTTGTGTTCGAGCAGCTTGTTTCCGGTGGTGCGGGAAAAGGCCTGGAAGTCGGCAACCGAACCCGGATCCGTGGACAGAACCTGCAGGACCTGTCCGGCCTCGAGTTCTTTGAGCGCCTTCTTTGCCTTGAGAATGGGGAGCGGGCAGTTCAGCCCTTTTGCGTCGAGTACTTTGTCAGCCATGGTGCTTTCCTTAAAGTTGATGAATTCCGCCCCGTTCAGATGAACAGGTTGATGTGGGATTGGGTAGCGACCTCGATGTAGGAGGCAGCGCCGCCGATTTCAATGCCGTCGATCAGGTCTTCCTTCTTGTAATCGAACAGTTCAAGCGTCATCTGGCAGGCGATCATGCGCACATCGGCCTCGACCGACAACTCGCGCAGCTCTTCGACCGACGCCACGCCGTTTTTCTTGATGAGGTTTTTCATCATCTTGGAAGCCATCGCGTCCACGCCCGGAAGCATGCCGACGATATTCGGCATCGTCATGTGACCGCCGGCCATCGGCATTTCCATCGCCGCGTTGCCCAGGGGTGTGACCTGCAGGTTGAGATCCTTCTTGAGCAGGGACAAGCCGTAGAAGGTGAAAAACATGGTCACATCGAGACCCATTGCCGCGGCAGTCGAGCCCAGGATGAAGGGTGGGTAAGCCCAGTCCAGGCTGCCCTTGGTGACGATGATCGACATCGTATTCGGATCGATAGCGTTTGCGCCGTTTTCAGACATGTTCGTGTGGTCTCCGCGTACCCTGGTTGACGGTTAAGGAATCCGATTATTGCAGTTTTCAATTTATTAGTAAAATCGAATACTATTG